>ERZ777305.92-NODE-92-length-140714-cov-22.226882_pt1 | contig 140714 bp, 93 predicted proteins | sample MGYA00374965_ERZ777305 | MGnify/ENA primary metagenome ERZ777305 (study PRJEB29328, sample SAMD00013331) | mouse gut metagenome | study: EMG produced TPA metagenomics assembly of the Metagenome analysis of fecal microbiota from mouse which was promoted... | reverse complement strand
GTTCGTGTCGGACAATCAATTGACGTTGTTCTGATTCCTTATATCGAACTCACGTATTATTAAAACTGAAAATGGCCGGTTTTATTGCCTGACAGAGAGCAAAAAGGGGTGATGTAAAAAAGATTATGCGCTTTCGGCTAAATTGGTTAACTTTGCGGAACAAAGATGAGAAAAAACAGGTTATATTTATTGTTTGTGGCCGTGGCGGTTGTCGCGGCTCTCGGCATATCCACCTCCTGCGGGAGCGACAAGGGTACGGAGGCCCTCCACGAGTCAGCCCTTATGGCTGTCGGCCCCCAGGGGCGCGAAGCCGCCTTCAACGCGTCGGTCTCCGCCCTGTCGTCGGGACTGACCCCGGCGGGGATGGATGACGAGGAGGATGACCTCCACGGCGCGCGCCACTCGCGCCTGATGTCGATTCTGGCCCCTTACGACACAGTACGCAGCCATAACCCCTACGAGGCGCATTACGACTCGATGCCTCCCGGAGGGATAAAGATGAAAATCAATGGTCTCGGAGGCACCTTGGGCCGTGTCTTCAACGACAGCAACAAATTCCATATCGCCGTGGCCGAGGCCAACGGCATACAGCCGCTCCACACTCTCCGCCAGGTATGGCAGGAGGGGGGACGGCTCGAACGCCTGGAGACCTGCGAGGCTTATTACCTCGACGAGCTGACCCATTCGCTTCCCTATCTTGTCCCGAAGGCACATACCCTGCTGAAGGATATCGGCATGGCGTTCAGGGACTCGCTCAACGCCCGGGGCGGGGGGTGGTACCGCATCAAGGTCACCAGTGTCCTCCGCACCCCCGGACTGGTCAAGAAGCTGCGCCGCCGCAACCGCAACGCCGTCGACACCTCCGCCCATCTCTACGCCACGACTTTTGACATCTCATATCTGAAATTCATCTGCGACACCCCGTCGATTCCGCGCACCCAGGAGGACATGAAGAATCTCCTCGGGGAGGTGGTCGAGGACATGCGCCGCCGCGAACGATGCTATGTCAAGTATGAGCGCAAGCAGTCATGTTACCATATAACAGTCCGTTGATATGACCGACAACCCTGACAACACCGGGAAAGAACCCCGGAGGAAAAAGCCCCTGTGGAGGCGTGTGCTGAAATGGACCGGAGTGACCGCCGCAGTGGTCGCCGGGCTGTTCCTGCTGATATGCTCCCTGATAGTCTGGATTCTGACCCCCTCGCGGCTTACACCGCTGGTGGTGAAGCAGGCTTCGGAGTATCTCGACGCGGATGTCACCGCCTCGCGCATAGAGCTGACCTTCTGGAAGACCTTCCCCCGGATGAGGCTCGATGTCGATTCCCTAAGGATTGTCTCCCGTTCGCTCGACAGGTTGACCCCTGCGGAAAGGGGAGCGCTCCCCGCCGACGCCGACTCGCTGCTGAGCGTCAGGTCGTTCCACGGGGCTATAAATGTGATGCAGCTGCTGGCCGGTAACATCCACCTCCACGATGTGGTGATCGACCGTCCGGAGGTCAACCTGCTCCAGGTCAACGATTCCGTGGCCAACTATCAGATACTCCCGACCTCGGAGGAGGCCGACACCTCAGCCACCGCCATTCCCGGCATACGCATCGACAGTTTCCGCATACTGGAGTCGGGGCCGCTGCGCTTCCGTTCGCTGACAGACTCGCTGGATGTCACCGCCCGGCTGGAGAATGTCAATGTCGAGGGACCTGACGCGCCTGTCTACCGCCTGAAACTCGACGGCGCGGCTGACCTGCCGTTTCTCAGCGAGTTTGATTTCGCCGACCTGACTTTCGGACTGGACGGCTCGCTGGTCTGGAATCCCGACACCCCGATGGCAATGGCGGCCAAGGATGTCACCCTGCGCCTCGACGACTATGCGATGAGATTCTCCACCGCCGTCGACTTCACCGACGACCCGGTGGTTACCGAATTTGACGGGGAGGTCACCGACATCCCCGTGGAGCAGGCTCTGGCCCATCTCCCCGCCGAACTGAGGAAATACACCGACCCTCTGAAGACCGACATGAAGGTGTCGGCGACCGCCGAACTTACCCGTCCCTGGCGACTGGCCGACACCATCCTCCCCTCGGTCAAGGCCACCCTCTCGATACCCCGCTGCCGCGCTACATACCAGACCCTCCGGTTCTCGGAATTCTCGGGTGAACTCGCCGTTGACTTCGACGGCGCTGACATCGACAAGTCCCTTTTCGATCTCAGGAAACTCCATCTGGCAGGGGAGGGGGTGAACCTCGACCTCAATGTCAAGGCCACCAATGTGATGGCCGACCCCAGGGTTGACGGGGACTTCAACGGCTCTGTCGACCTGTCGAAGATTCCACCGCGTCTGGCTGCGGAGATTCCGGTGCAGCTCTCGGGAAAAATCAACGGCGAGACCTCCTTCCGGTTCGCCATGAGCGACCTCACCGAGGAGAATTTCCACCGCGTGATGGCCGACGGCTCCCTGACCCTGCGCGGCATAAACGCCCAGGCGGAAGGGGTGATGACCGCGTGGCTCCGTGAAGGGGTGGTGGAGTTCGGCACCACCGACTCCTTTGTCCGTGACGGCCAAAAGGTCGATTCACTGTTGCAAGTATCGCTGAAAATAGACACCCTTTCTGCTGTGGGCCTCGGTATGAACCTTGAGATGAAGAATTTCAAGGCCGGGGCCGGAACGGTCAACCGCAAAGGCTCGGCCGACACCACCGAGATAAACCCCTTCGGAGGGTCGGTTGCCGTGGAACGGCTCAAATTCGACGCTCCCGCCGACTCGATGAGGGCACGACTGAGAAACGCCCGTATCGGGGGCGCGTTGACCCGTTACAAGGGTAACGCCCGCTCCCCGCTGATGAATCTCAGAGTCTTCGCGGGCCGTATGATGTTCGGCCAGGCATTGAACCGTGTGTCGCTGCGCGATACCGAGATGACCCTCACTGTCAATCTCCGGGAGAGGAAAGCCCGGAGGAGGAACGGGGTGAGGAATGTCAATCCTGTCGATTCCGCCGCCAGAAGGACACGCGACTCCATCGCCACAGCCGAGGCTCTGGCCAACGGCGACATCGCCCTCACTCTCGACCGGGAAGACCGGAGACTGCTGCGCCGATGGGACTACAAGGGGACGCTCCGTGCCAGACGCGGCAGCCTGACAACCCCCTGGTTCCCCCTGCGCAACCGCCTGACCGACATCGACCTGCGCTTCAATTCTGACTCCATAATCCTCACCAACCTGAAATACAAGGCCGGGGAGAGCGATTTTCTTATCAACGGCACCATCTCAAATCTGCGCCGTGCCCTGACTTCGCGCCGCGACAATACCCTCGGTGTGTCGCTCGACGTGCAGTCAGACACCATCAATGTCAACCAGATTGTCAAGGCAATTTTCGCCGGGCCCGCGCTGGCCCAGCAGACAGATTCCGCCGCCGTCTGGGGAAGCGACGACGAGCGGGAGGGTGACCATCTCGCCGCGATGGCCGACACCGTGACCACCGGGCCGGTACTGGTTCCCCACAATATCGACGCCCATTTCCGCATGAGGGCCAACCATATCCTCTATTCCGACCTGGAGCTTCACCGCTTCCGTGGAGACCTGTTGCTTTACGACGGGGCCATTAACCTGCGCAACCTTTCCGCCTCCACCGACATCGGTTCGATTTCGGTCAATGGCCTTTATTCCTCGATCAATCCCGACTCGCTGCAGTTCGGACTCGGAATGAAGGTGGACCGCTTCCGGCTCGACAGGCTTACCGCACTTGTCCCCGCCATCGACACCCTCCTCCCGGCCATGCGCGACTTCGCCGGGACGGTCAACGCCGATATCGCCGTCACCACCGACCTGGAGCGAAACATGGACATCAACATCCCCTCGCTCCGCGCCGCCATCAAAATCGAGGGTGACTCGCTGGTGCTGCTCGATCCCGACACCTTCAAGACCGTCTCGAAATGGCTGCTGTTCAAAGACAAGAAAAAGAATATGATCGACCATATGGCCGTTGAGGTGGTGATCGAGAACTCAACCATTGAGCTTTACCCCTTCATGTTCGACATCGACCGTTACCGCCTCGGGGTGATGGGCCATAACGACATGGCTATGAATATGAACTACCATGTCTCGGTGTTGAAATCCCCCATACCGTTCAAGTTCGGCATCAACATCAAGGGGACACCCGAGAAGATGAAAGTGCGGCTCGGCGGGGCTAAGTTCAAGGAAAACATGATCGGCGAACGTCAGATGATTGCCGACAACACCCGCGTCAACCTCGTCCAGCAGATTGACAACGTGTTCCGACGGGGTGTCTCCAAGGCCCGTCTCGGCAGGCTCCGCTTCCAGCGTCAAGGCTCCGTGCCGGTGTCGCTCGACTCCCTCAACGCCGACCTCGACAAGGATGACAACCTCTCCTACGCCGACTCCCTCAACATGATAAGGGCCGGTCTCATCGAGAATCCCGACACCCTCCGCTTCCCCCCGGCCGACCCCGCCTCCCCCGGCAAATGACGCCGCACAGATATACGGAAATGTCTCACGCAGATTCCGCAGATACGCAGATTTCTTGCAGATATAAAGGAAGGTCTCACAGATTACACAGATTACACAGAAGCCATCCGGATGGCAGTGGGTTCTTTGTAATCAACTTTAATCTGTGAAATCTGTGGAATCCGTGAAATCTGTGAGAACCCCGGGAGCGAAGCGACCCCAATCCGCGAGGATAGTGCCCGAATGGCCTCTGCGTAATCCGCGTAATCTGCGAGACCCTTCCCGGACAGCGTTGACGCGGACGCGCCGCGGCGCGTCCCTACCGGAAATCTGCGTATCTGCGGAATCTGCGTGAGACCCTTCCTGAATAGGGAAGTGATATCAGGGAGGGAAATGTTTCCGTGATTGGGAAATAATGATTACCTTTGCAAAAACGAAATAACCGGAAAGTTATGGAAACTTCGAGAATCGCAGAGAGAATCAGGCAGCTGGCCGTGTCGGCCACCCTGGCCATGTCGCAGAAAAGCAGCGAGCTTAAAGCTGCCGGCGTGGATGTCGTCAACCTGTCGGTCGGAGAACCCGACTTCGACACTCCCGCCCATATCAAGGAGGCGGCCAAGAAAGCCATCGACGATAATTATTCCCATTATTCTCCGGTGCCGGGCTATATGAGCCTGCGTGAAGCCATCGCCGATAAGCTCCGCAAGGAGAACAAGACCTCCTTCGAACCGGCCCAGGTGGTTGTATCCACCGGTGCCAAACAAGCTCTGAGCAATGTCATCCTCGCCACCGTCAACCCCGGCGACGAGGTGGTGATTCCCGTTCCGGCGTGGGTGAGCTACGTCGAGATGGTCAAGCTCGCCGAAGGGAAGCCCGTGCTGGTTCCCGCCGGCATGGAGCAGGGATTCAAGGTCACTCCCGCCCAGCTTGAAGCCGCCATCACCGACAAGACCCGCATGGTGATGCTCTGCTCCCCCTCCAACCCCTCCGGCGCGGTGTATGACCGCGAGGAAATCAAGGGGCTTGTCGAGGTGTTGAAACGCCATCCCCGCGTCATCATCCTCTCTGACGAAATCTACGAGCATATCAACTATACATCCGAGGGACATGTCTCCTTCGGCGAATTCCCCGAAATCGCAGACCGTCTGGTGATTGTCAACGGGGTCTCCAAGGCATACGCCATGACCGGATGGCGCATCGGCTATATGGCCGGTCCGGTGGAAATCGCCAAAGCCGTCACAAAGCTCCAGGGACAGACCACCTCAGGCACCTGCTCCATCGCCCAGAAAGCCGCCGAGGCCGCTTACCGGGGGTCTCAGGAGTGTGTGGCCGAGATGCTGGCCGCCTTCCGCCGCCGCCGCGACCTTATCGTGGGGCTGGCGCGGGAGATTCCCGGCCTGAAGCTTGAGATGCCCGACGGTGCTTTCTACATCTTCCCCGAAGTCAGCGCCTACCTCGGCAAGCATGTGACGACCCTCAACCCCGACGGCACCGAGACCGTCAGGGAAATCGCCACCGACTCCGACCTGGCCATGTATCTTCTCGAAGAGGGACATGTCGCCACAGTCGCCGGTTCCGCCTTCTGCATGCCCGGCTACCTCCGCCTGAGCTACGCCGCCTCCGACGACCAGCTCCGCGAGGCTATGGCCCGCATCAAGACAGCTCTCGCCAAACTCGCCTGAGCCACGAATCATTAACCAAGAAATCCCAAACCTCCCATAATGAATTTCATTGAAGAACTCACCTGGCGCGGCATGGTCCACCAGTCGATGCCCGGTACCGAAGAATACCTCAAGAAGGGTATGACAAGCGCATACCTCGGAATCGACCCCACCGCTGACTCCCTCCATATCGGCCACCTCGTAGGTGTGATGATGCTCAAGCACTTCCAACGTTCCGGCCACAAGCCCATCGCCCTTGTCGGGGGTGCCACCGGAATGATCGGCGACCCCTCGATGAAGAGCCAGGAGCGCAAGCTCCTCGATGTCGAGACCCTGCGCCACAACCAGGAGTGCATCAAGAAGCAGCTCGCCAAGTTCCTCGACTTCGATTCCGACGCGCCCAACGCCGCCATCCTTGTCAACAACTACGACTGGATGAAAGACTTCGGTTTCCTCGACTTCATCCGCGAAATAGGCAAGTGTATCACCGTCAACTACATGATGGCCAAGGACTCCGTGAAGAAACGCCTTTCAGGTGAGTCTGGCCAGGGTATGTCGTTCACCGAGTTCTCATACCAGCTCCTCCAGGGCTACGACTTCCTCTATCTCTACCAGAACCAGGACTGCCACCTGCAGCTCGGCGGCTCCGACCAGTGGGGCAACATCACCACCGGTACCGAGCTTATCCGCCGCATCGCCGGAGGTGACGACGCTTTCGCCCTCACCTGCCCGCTGATCACCAAGGCCGACGGCGGCAAGTTCGGCAAGACCGAGAGCGGCAACGTATGGCTCGACCCCAAGCGCACCACTCCCTACCAGTTCTACCAGTTCTGGCTCAACGTGAGCGACGCCGACGCCGAGAAATACATCAAGATATTCACCATCCTCGACAAGGAGGAAATCGACTCCCTCATCGAGCAGCAGAAGGCCGACCCCGGACTGCGTCCCCTCCAGAAACGCCTCGCCAAGGAAATCACCACCATGGTCCACTCCGCCGAGGATTACGAGATGGCTGTCGAGGCATCGCAGATTCTCTTCAGCAACAAGGCCACCGACGCTCTCCACAAAATCGACGAGCAGACCCTGTTGGCCGTGTTCGACGGTGTGCCCCAGTTCGAGATTTCCCGCCAGCTCCTCAAAGACCAGACCAAACTCGCCGACCTGCTGGTTGACCACGCACCCGTCTTCCCCTCCAAGGGTGAACTCCGCAAGCTCGCCCAGGGTGGCGGTTTCGCCATCAACAAGGAGAAGGTCGCCGACCCCTACACCCCCGCCACCGAGGACATGTTGCTCAACGACAAGTATATACTCGTCCAGAAAGGGAAGAAAAGCTACTACCTCCTGAAGGTTGTCGACTGATCCGTAGGCCGATGGCGAGACTGATGCTCATCATCAACCCTATCTCCGGGACAGGCTCGAAGAAAGGGGTGGTAGAGACTGTGGAGCAGGCGATGAACGCCTGCGGCCACGATGTCGACGTGCGCCTCACCGGGGCGCGCGGCGACGCCACCCGTCTGGCCGGGGAGGCCGCCCGCAAGGGCTACTACGGGGTACTCGCCTGCGGGGGCGACGGGACGGTCAACGAGACCGCCCGCGCCCTCTGTTCGACCGGCACAGCCCTCGGCATCCTCCCCGCCGGGTCGGGCAACGGCCTGGCGCGTCACCTCCAGATTCCGGTCGACATCTCCCTGGCCCTGAAAGTCATCGCCGCCGACAATGTGGTGGACTCAGATTACGGCACAGTCAACGGCCGGCCATTCTTCTGCACCTTCGGCATGGGGTTCGACGCAGCCGTCAGTCACCGTTTCGCCCGTCAGAGCCGTCGAGGGATGCTCTCCTATGTGAAGAGCGCGATTTCGGAGTATGTCCAGTACCGCCCCCAGACCTACACCGTCTCGGCCAACGGCAAGCTGCTCACCGAGAAAGCCTTCCTGATAGCCGTCTGCAACGCTTCGCAGTGGGGCAACAACGCCTACATAGCCCCCGAAGCGAGCATCACCGACGGGTTGCTCGACATCACGATAGTCCACAGCGGCACAGCCATCGATGCCGCCGTCATGGGGATGGATATCTTCACCGGATACATCAACAAAAACACCATGGTCCATACCTTCCGCGCCCCCGCCTGCGTCATCTACCGCAACGGGGCAGGGGAGGCCCATATCGACGGTGAGCCTATGATGATGGATGACATCCTTGACGTGAAATGTCATCACGGAGCGCTGAAGGTATTCACCCCCGGGGCCACCCATCGTTTCACCCCGGTCATCACCCCCCTCCACGAGATGATCAAAGGGGCCCGCCTCTCGCTCAAACACCTGCTCGGTTCCCGCTGACCCTCCTCTGTGGCGGAATGATTCTCCTCTGTGGCGGAATATGCAAAACTTTTTCGGGGGGCGCGGTGTTTTCCCTTTGAAGTTTTCAACTATTTAACGAGAGAAGGCTGTGGAGAAAGCTGTAAAAGTAATTTTCAAGGCATTGTTATGGACGCTGCTGGGCGCTGTCAGCCTGGTGGCGCTTGTCGTGCTGCTGCTTTATCTCCCCCCGGTTCAGGACGCGCTGGTGCCGCAGGTGCTGAAAATGATCAACAAGCCGGGAGAGATGGAAATCTCCGTCAGGAAATTCCGTCTCAGCTTCCCCCTCGACCTGGCCGTCGATTCCCTCGACTTCCGTACCCCCGCCATGGAGGTGAAGACCGCCCGCGCGACACTCGGTGTGGCTGTCACCCCCCTCTTAACCGGTGAAATCGTAGCCGAGGAGGCACGTCTCGACAAGACAGACTTCCGCCTCGGCACCCCCGACTCAGCATTCTATATGAACGCCCGGGTGGAGCTGGCCTCACTCGACGGGGCGCGGGTGCATCTCGCCTCACAGAATGTCAGGGTCTCCTCCCTGGCCATCGACAGCGGCAAGGTGGATATGGCCATCCGTCCCGACACCGTGCCCAAGCCTGTCACCAACGATTCGATTCCTGTCAACTGGCATATCATCCTCGACCGTGGCCAGATGAAGCGTATCGACTATGACATGACCATCGAGCCGACCATCACCGACCTCAACTGCTACCTCGCCCAGGGTGACATCATCGGCGCGGATGTCGATATGCGCTACAACACGGTGAAAGTAAAGGAGGTGAAGATGACCGGGGCTGACGCGCGGTATATCTATCCCACCCCGGAATACCTCGCCACCCATCCCGTTCCGCCGGTCGAACCTGACACCATCCCCACTGTGCCCTGGACCGTGACCTGTGACAAGATTTCCCTCTCGGAATCGAAAGGCCTTTACGCCATGAACGGTTACAAGCCCATCGGCGACAACTTCGACCTGAGCTATATACAGGCTTCCGAAATCGACATACAGATAGACTCCTTCCTCAACCGGGCCACCACCGTCCACGCCCCGATACGCCGTATCTACACCCGCGAGCGTTGCGGTGTTCCTCTGGAGCTGAAAGGTCTGTTCGATATGGATTCCATCTCCCTAAACGCCAAGGGGATGACCCTTACCACCCCCACCTCCACCGTCACCCTCACGGCGATGATGGGGCTTCCTCCCACCGATGACTCAGCCGACGGCTCCGGCAATAAAAAGCAGGCAGCCGCGCTTCCCCCCGACCTCCCGTTCCTCGTCGACCTCAACGCCGAGATAAGCAGCGACGACATGCGCCGCCTTGTCCCCGCACCGTTCGCCCCGATGGTCGCCGGGCTTCCCCGTGGTGTGCCACTTTATCTCAGGGCTGACGCGTCAGGGACGATGGCCGACATCGACGCGAGGGAAATATCACTCACCCTCCCGCGCCACCTGAGCGTGGCCGCGTCGGGTCGCCTGCGTGATGTCACCGACCTGCAGAAAGCTGTCGGAAACCTTGAAATAAAGGGGGTGATGCCTGACGGCTCATTCCTCAAGCCTACACTGATGGATGCCAGGCTGGCGCGTCAGGTCAACCTCCCCCCGATGACAATACGCGGCGGGGTTGACCTCGACCGTGGTGACATCGCGGGAGACCTGACTGTCACCGCCGCCGACGGTTCGGTGGCTCTCGCCGGGGAATGGCACAACCGCGTGAAGGGTTACATGCTCTCACTGGATGCCCGCAAGTTCCCGATACAGTCAATAATGCCCTCCCTGGGTGTGAGCGACCTCACGGCCACCATAGACCTCCAGGGTGAGGGACTCGACCCGTTCAGTCCCGCCACCGACCTCGCAGCCAAGGTAGACCTTGCCCATGTCGGTTATCAGGGCAGGGGATATGACAACATCACCGCCGACCTCAACGTCCGTGGCGGCAACGCCTCCCTGTCAGCCACCTCCGCCAACCGTGCCGCGGCTTTCACACTCAAGGCTGACGGTAACCTCGCCGGTGACACCCTCAGATGGCGTTTCGACGGGGATGTCAGGAACATCGATCTCCGGGCTCTCCATCTGTCAGACTCCGTGGCCGAAGGTTCCGTGGCCATGACCGGAGAGGCCGCGTTCACCCTGCCTAAGACCCGCGTCACCCGTGTCGGGCGGCGCAAGGTGACCACTACTACCCCCATGTCGGTAGATGCCGACCTCGACATCAGCCATCTTTACTGGCGTATGTCGGGAGGCACCATCAACGCCTCCGGAATCCTCGCCAAGGTGGCCACCGACTCCGCCCGCACCAGTCTCGACCTCGACAACGGCGACCTCGCGCTCCGTGCCTTCATCCCCGCCGGGATAGACACCATAATGGCCCGTGTGACAGCCGCCACGGCTATCCTCGACCGCTCCATGCAGCGCCGTCAGCTCGCCGTGGACTCCCTCCAGGAAGCGTTGCCCCCATTCACCCTGGACCTTTCGGCGGGTGAGAACAACATCCTGTCGAGCTACCTTCTCGACAGCGACATCAGTTTCGACTCCATTTCGGTTAAAGCCGCCAACGACTCCCTGCTGACCGCCTCGGCCATGCTCGACGGATTCAAGACAGGAGAGACCCGTCTCGACTCCATCAACCTCAACATACGCCAGAGAGACAACCTCCTGCTGTATAACCTCCGGGTCAACAACCGCCCCGGCACATTCGACCAGTTCGCCCACATCGACGCGAAGGGCTTCATCGGTATGGACAAGTTCGCCCTCCTCTTCAACCAGAAGAACATCCAGGATGAGACCGGATTCAGCTTCGGTTCGGTGGTGACGATGCCCTCGGCGGACACATTCTCACTCCGTTTCGTCCCCTATCACCCGATTATCGGATACAAGGACTGGGAAATCAACCGCGACAACTTCATATCCTACAATATCAAGACCGGCCATATTGACGCGAACATCGACCTCAAAGGGGAGGCTTCATCCCTGAAGCTCTTCACCGAGCATTCCGACGCCGATTCCACCCAGGAGGCAATCCGCCTCCAGATCACAGACCTGAAACTCCAGGACTGGCTGGCCATCAACCCGTTCGCTCCCCCGGTAAAGGGTGACCTCTCAGCTGACCTCAGCGTCACCTACGGGAAGCAGTTCCTCGACGGCTCGGGCACAGTGTCGCTGGCCGACCTCTATTACGGACGCGAGAAGGTGGGTGACTTCGACCTCGACCTTGACCTTTCGACCAACGCCTCCGGAACAATCCGCGCCACCACCTCCCTGATGGTGGACGGGGTGAAGACAATCACCGCCTCCGGCAACCTCAACGACTCCACTGCGGTCAATCCCTTCATGCTTGACTTCAAGATGATACATTTCCCGCTCTCGGTGGTCAACCCATTCCTCCCCCAGGGAACGGCGCGACTGCACGGTATGCTCAACGGCGAGATGGACATCACCGGCAAGATGTCTGAACCCCTCTTCAACGGATGGGTGCAGTTTGACTCCACGGCTGTAGACATGACGATGCTCGGCTCCTCGTTTGTCTTCTCCGAAGAGCGTATTCCGGTCAAGGACAACCTCGTCACCTTTGATGATTTCGCCATCAAGGCTGTCAACGAGAACCCCCTGACAATCACCGGTACCGCCGACATATCATCCCTGGCCGACATCAAGGTAGACCTCGCCCTGGCGGCATCCAACACCCAGCTTGTCGGCTCCAAGCGCAAGAAGGGGCAGGATGTCTACGGAAAGGCGTATATCGACCTCGACGCGAAGGTCAGAGGGTCGATGGCGCGGTTCCTCGACGTGCAGGCCAAGCTTAAGATTCTACCCGGCACAAATGTGACATATGTGATACCCGACGTGCAGTCGGCCATCGCCTCGCGCAGCAACGCCGAGATGGTGAAGTTTGTCAACTTCGCCGACACGGCCGCCGTGGCCGCCGCCGACTCCCTCGGACGGCAGGGCATGGCCCTCAACCTCAATGCCTCGCTCGAGATATCACAAGGCTCCACCATCGCCGTGGATCTCTCGACCGATGGGAAAAACCGCGCACAGGTGCAGGCTTCCGGACGTGTCAACTACTCCCTCGACTATCTCGGCGACGAACGTGTCACCGGGCGCATCGACCTCAACCAGGGATTCGTGCGTTACAGCATGCCCCCCGTGCTGTCAGAGAAGCTGTTCAACATCCGGGAGGGCAGCTATATAATCTTCAACGGCCAGATGCTCAACCCGACCCTTAACCTCCACGCCTATGACGAGATAAAGGCCAACGTCAACACCGACGGGAATTCCCGTATGGCCACCTTCGACGTGGGGCTGTCTGTCACCGGAACCCTTGAGAACATGAATGTGGCCTTCGACCTCTCCACCCCCGACGACCTGACGGTGCAGAACGAGCTGCAGGCCATGAGTCCTGACCAGAGGGCCAACCAGGCTATGAACCTACTCCTCTACGGCAGCTACACCGGCCCCGGCACCAAGGCCTCGACGATGGGCAATCCGCTCTACACCTTCCTGGAGAGCCAGCTCAACAATATCGCCTCCTCGGCTATCAAGGGGGTGGATATATCTTTCGGCATCGACCAGCTCGACCGCACACGTGACGGGGTGAACTCCACCGCCATGTCATACAGCTACCGTGTCAGCAAGTCGCTCTTCGATGATCGCTTCAAGATTGTCGTGGGGGGCAACTACACCACCGACGCTGACGCTGACGAGAACTTCGCCCAGAACCTCATCGCCGACATCTCATTCGAGTACATGCTCAACAAGACCGGCACGATGTATGTCAAGCTCTTCCGCCATACCGGATATGAGTCGATTCTCGAAGGTGAGATTACCCAGACCGGTGTCGGTTTCGTCTACAAGAAAAAGCTACGCTCGCTAAAAGATCTGTTCAACTGGATTATTCCCCGCAGAAAGGAGGTTGTCGCGCAATGAAAAACAAAATCTCAGCCTGGATTCCCTGCATGGCGGCCATCCTCATCCTGCTGGCGTCCTGCTCCACCACCAAGCGTATCCCCGAGGGGGAGATGCTCTATACCGGCCTGAAAAAAATCGAGATTCAGCCCGAGACAGGCCAGAAAGTGCCGGAAGCGGTCGGCTCGGAGCTGACCAAGGCTGTCAGCGTGCCGCCAAACAACGCCATCTTCGGCTCCCCCTCGCTGAGGTGGCCGTTCCCTGTCGGTCTGTGGGTCTGGAACAACTGGGACGACCCCGGCAAGGGATTGAAACACTGGCTTTACGACCGCCTGGTCACCGAGCCGGTGCTTGTCAGCGATGTCCGCCCCGAGGCGCGTGTCAAGATGCTTGACGAGATTCTCGACAACAACGGGTATTTCCGTGGCGGAGCCTCCTTCGAGCTTGTCAAGGGGAAGAATCCCAAGAAGGCGAAGGTGATTTACAATGTCGCTACCGGGCCGGCCTACACCCTGAGCGACATAGAGATGCTTCCCGACACCTGTGTCCTCAACCATCTCATCGACTCCATCGCCTCGCGTGACAGCTACCTGCGCACCGGGTCGCGTTACAGTGTCGATTCCCTTGCCGTGTCGCGCACGCGTATCGCCAACACCCTGCGCAACCGTGGGTATTACTATTTCCGCCCCGATTTCATCGAATACCTGGCCGACTCCATCCAGGAGCCGATGAAGATAGCCCTGCGGATGATGCTCGCCTCCAACATCCCCTCCGACATGGTGAAGCGATACAAGACCGGGAAGGTCACGATGTATCTCTTCCGCAACCAGGGGGGCGGGGAGCCAGACACGATACAGACCTCGCGGGGAACCCTCATACAGATGCAGCCCTCCCGTTTCCGTCGGGCGCTGATGCCCGAGTGTGTCACCATGCGCACCGGACGTTACTTCGCCGTAAGGCAGATGAACTCCACCCAGACACGCCTGTCGCGCCTGGGGATATTCAACGCGATCAATATCGAGGTGATGCCCGACACCACCGCCACCGAGCCTACCCTGAACGTCGAGATCGGATGCACCTTCGACACTCCGCTGGAGTTCTCGGTCGAAATCAACGCCAGCTCGAAATCAAACAGTTATATCGGCCCGGGCGCGGAAATCGGAATCACCAACCGCAACCTCTTCGGGGGTGGCGAACAGTTGGGTGTGACCCTTACGGGCAACTATGAGTGGCAGACCGGAAAGGGAGCCTCGTCGCTGTTCAACTCCTATGAGGTCGGGGTGACCACAACCCTCTCCTTCCCCCGCATGCTCGCTCCGGGATTCATCAAGCGACGCAACCGCAACCTCAACTGGACGCGCTTCTCGCTCAACGCCGACCTGCTCAACCGTCCTCATTATTTCAAGATGGCGCAGTTCAATTTCTCGTTCAGCTATGACTGGCAGTCGTCGCGCTACTCATCCCACACCCTGACCCCCTTCAAGCTCACCTATACCAAGCTGATGAAGACCACCTCCGACTTCGATTCCATCATATCCCAGAACCCGGCCATCGCCCTCAGCTTCATGAGCCAGTATATCCCCCAGCTATCATACACCTACACCTATGACCGCAACTACGGACCGGACAACACCTTCAACTGGACCTTCACGGCCCAGGAGGCGGGCAATCTCTTCTGGTCGGTCTACGAGCTGTGTGGTTCGAAAGGGGAGAAGAAACTCTTCGGCACCCCCTTCTCGCAGTTCATCAAGGGGACTACCCAGGTGGTATATGGCCGTCGGCTCTGGGGCGACAACTGGCTTGTCAGCCGTGTCGCACTCGGAGCGGCATGGGCCTACGGCAACTCCTCGCAGGTGCCATATTCCGAACAATTCTATGTCGGGGGAGCCAACTCCATCCGCGCCTGGACCGTGCGCGAGCTTGGCCCCGGCTCATACCGTGCCCCCGCTGACCAACGCAACGGCTATTTCGACCAGACAGGTACATTCAAGTTCGAGCTTAACACCGAATACCGCTTCCCGATAGTCGGCCCGCTCCACGGCGCCATATTCATCGACGCGGGCAACGTCTGGCTGCTGAAGAAAGACCCACTCCGCCCCGGCGGGGAGCTGAAAGCCTCCACATTCCTCAAGGACATCGCCCTCGGCACAGGTGTCGGACTCCGTTTCGACATCTCCATGCTCATACTCCGCGCCGACCTCGGCATCGGAATCCATGCCCCCTACGACACCGGCAAGAGCGGCTACTACAACATGACATCTTTCAAGAACTCCCTGGCCTTCCACCTTGCCATCGGCTACCCCTTCTGACCAGATTTCCAATCCTCCATCCCCCCAATCCCCCCAATCCTCCCAAAACTCCCAATCTTCCCAAAACTCCCTTCCCTCCCAATCCCCCTAACCCCATGTGATATTGGCTGTTTGGGATTAAACAATGTTAAATATGGGAAATGTATGACATTTGTCATATGTTGAGTGGAGATAAGTTAGTAATTTTGCAACCGGAAAAATAGGTATAATTCGATAATATACAGAACATCATAGATTTAACGATGAGAAAAATGACCAGCACATTATGTCGTGTCATGTCTTTGACCGGCCTTTCGGCTACCCTCGCTGTCCTTTCCTCCTGCTCCGGCAATGGGGATGCGGCTTCCGCGATGGGTGGCGACCAGACCCCCGAGCTTGCCGTGATGACAGTTGAGCCCGGAACTTCGGACCTTTCAAACACATTCGCAGCAACAATCAAAGGTAAAGTAGATGTCGATGTACGTCCCCTCGTATCAGGCTTTGTGACAAAAGTGCATGTCGACGAAGGACAGTTTGTAAAACAGGGCCAGCCCCTCTTCACCCTTGACCAGGTGACATTCCAGGCTGCAGTTGACCAGGCCGCAGCTTCGGTCAACTCCGCCCAGACCGCTGTCAACTCCGCCCAGCTCACCGCTGACAACAAAAAGCTCCTCTTCGACAAGAATATCATCAGTGACTATGAATATCAGCTGGCGGTAAACCAGCTCGCCACCGCGAAGGCACAGCTCGCCACCGCCCAGGCCGCTCTGACCTCCGCCCGCAAGAACCTCAGTTACACTGTGGTGACCGCTCCCGTATCGGGTTATGTCGGCTCAATCCCCGGCCGTGAAGGCACACTGGCCGGCCCCTCGATGGCTACTCCGCTGACAACCATCAGCGACAACTCCGAGGTATATGCCTACTTCTCGCTTACCGAGAAAGACATCCTCGGTCTGACCCAGGGTGACCGTTCGCTCAACGCCGCCGTGAGCGCGATGCCCGCCGTGAAGCTCCGTCTCGCCGACGGCTCCATCTATCCCCTCGAAGGCAAGGTGGCAACTGTCTCCGGTGTCATCGACTCCTCGACAGGCGCCTCCAGCGTCCGCGCCCGCTTCGCCAATCCCGACGGTGTGCTTCGCTCAGGCTCGACCGGCCAGATCCTTATCCCCAACCACGCCGACAACGTGATACTGATTCCCCAGAAGGCCACATTCGAGGTGCAGGACCGCCGTTTCGTGTATGTCCTCAATGACTCCAACAAGACCGTCTCCACCCCCATCACCGTCTCCCCGCTTGACGACGGCAAGAACTATGTCGTGACCGGAGGCCTCCAGCCCGGCCAGCGCGTGGTCGTGGAAGGTATCGGCACCAAGGTACGTCCCGACATGGAAATCAAGCCCGTCGACGCCGCCCTGAAAGCCGCCGCGCAGTCACAGCAGCAGGCCCAGTAAACAAACAGTAAAGAAATCCCAATCATTCAACAATGAAGCTTGACACCTTTATTAACCGGCCCGTGCTGTCGACGGTGATTTCCATCTTCATCGTCTTGCTCGGCCTGATTGGCTTGTCGTCGCTGCCCATCACGCAGTATCCCGACATCGCTCCGCCGACCATTTCGGTCACGACAACTTATAATGGCGCGAACGCGCAGGCCGTGCTGAACTCCGTGATTGCCCCCCTTGAGGAGTCAATAAACGGTGCCGAAGGCATGACCTATATCGAATCCACCGCGACCAACACAGGCTCGGCCACAATCAACGTCCATTTCGAGCAGGGGTTTGATCCTGATATGGCCGCCGTGGATGTGCAGAACCGTGTCGCCAAGGCCCAGAACCTGCTTCCCGCCGAGGTTACCCAGGTCGGTGTGCTTACCCAGAAACGCCAGTCGTCGATGCTCGTCGGTGTCGCCCTGTACTCCACCAGCGATGTGTATGACGGGGAATTCCTCGACAACTATATGAAAATCAACGTCATCCCCGTATTGCAGCGTGTCAATGGTGTGGGTGACGTGATGTCATTCGGCGGAGACTACTCCATGCGAATCTGGATCAAGCCCGAGGTGATGGCCCAGTATGGCCTGACACCCGCCGAGGTCGCCGCCGCCCTCCAGGACCAGAACGTCGAGGCCGCCCCCGGTTCGCTCGGCGCCCAGGGTGACCAGTCGTTCCAGTACACCCTCAAATACCGTGGCCGTTACGAGACCCCCGAGGAATTCGAGGACATCGTGATCCGCGCCAACCAGGACGGCACCGTGCTGCGCCTCAAGGATGTCGCCGATGTCGAGCTTGGGAAGGTCACATATGACTTCTCCTCCTCGCTCAACGGCATGCCCTCCACGATGGCCATCGTATTCCAGACAGCCGGCTCCAACGCCACCGAGATTATCAACGACTGTCTCGCCCAGGTGGATGTGCTGACCAAGGATCTGCCCGATGGCCTCCACTTCGCCATCCCGATGAACAACAACGACTTCCTCTACGCCTCAATCTCGAAGGTTATCCATACCCTCATCGAGGCGTTCATCCTGGTGTTCTTCGTCGTTTACGTCTTCCTCGGCGATATACGCTCGACCCTCATCCCCGCCATCGCCATCCCTGTGGCCCTGGTCGGCACATTCTTCGTGCTGAAGCTCATCGGCTTCTCCCTCAACCTCATCACCCTGTCGGCTCTCGTGCTGGCGATCGCGATTGTGGTCGACGACGCCATTGTGGTGGTCGAGGCGGTCCATGCCAAGCTTGACGCGGGCTACACCTCGTCGCGCAAGGCCGCCATCGACGCTATGAACGAAATCGGCACCGCCATCATCTCCATCACCATGGTCATGATGCTGGTGTTCATCCCCGTGTCCTTCATGCCGGGCACCGCCGGTATCTTCTACCAGCAGTTCGGTCTGACGATGGCCATCGCCATCGGTTTCTCGGCCCTCAACGCCTTGACCCTCTCGCCGGCCCTCTGCGCCATCTTCCTCAAACCCCACAAGGCCGACGGCACCCACGCTCCCCTCAAGGAACGTATGGCCGACGCATATTCCGCGGCCGGGGAGGCTGTCGCCGCCAAGGTCAAGGGAAGCTGGGAAAAGGTGTGGCTCCCCCTGGTCACTGTCGCCTTGCTCGCCGCCACCATCACCTTCATGGTACTTGGCTGGTTTGATTTCGAGAACATCATCAAGGGTATCCTCGCATGTGTCTGCGCGGTGCTGACTGTCTGGGGGCTCTTCACCAAATCATTCAAGAACGCTTTCGAGGCTCTCTTCGAGAAGGTGCTTTCGGGCTATCGCAAACGTGTCAAGTTCTTTGTCAACCATAAGATTTCCACCGCCGTTGCGGTCGTTATCTCTATCGTGGCCCTGGTGCTGCTGATGAAAATCACCCCCACCGGTATGGTGCCTAACGAAGACACAGGTACACTCTTCGTGATGGTCGACATGCCCCCGGGCACCTCCCAGGAGCGCACCACAGAGGTGATGGAGCAGGTCGACCAGGCCCTGGCGACCATCCCCGCCGTCGAGTACCGCCAGATGATCAACGGTTACTCCTTCATCGCCGACCAAGGCCCGACCTACGGCGCGTTCATCGTCAAGCTCAAGGACTGGTCGCTGCGTGACAACGAGAAGGAAAGCTCCAACGCCGTGCTGATGCAGATTTACGCCCTGACAGGCAAGCTGGTGACCGACGGCCGTGTAATCGCCTTCGCGCCCCCTATGATTTCCGGTTACTCCGTGACCAACGGTTTCGAGCTGAAGATGCAGGACAAGACCGGTGGCGACGTAGATGCCTTCTTCGCCATCGTCCAGAACTTCCTGGCTCAGCTCAACGCCCAGCCTGAAATCCAGCAGGCTTACACTACCTTCAACCCGACATTCCCCCAGTACAAGATCGAGATTGACGCGGCCAAGGCCCGTCAGGCAGGTCTGACCACCTCCCAGATTCTCTCGACCCTCCAGGGTTATTTCGGTTCGATGTATGTGTCCAACTTCAACCGATTCGGTAAGATTTACCGTGTGATGATGCAGGCTCCTCCCCAGGCTCGTGTCTCGATGGAGTCGCTCAAGAACATCAAGGTGAAGTCTGCCTCCGGCAAGATGGCATCCCTTGAGAACTTCGTGACGATGGAGAAGGTATACGGCCCTGACCTGCTCAACCGATTCAACCTCTTCACTTCGATTGCCGTCACCGGTAACCCCGCCGACGGTTATTCCTCGGGCCAGGCTCTTGCCGCCATCGAGCGTGTCGCCGCCGAGACCCTTCCTCAGGGTTACGGTTACGAGTACGCCGGTATGACCCGTGAGGAGGGAACTGGTTCCTCCAACACCACCGCCATCATCTTCGGTCTCTGTCTGCTCTTCGTCTACCTGCTGCTGTCAGCCCAGTATGAGAGCTACATTGTGCCCTGGTCGGTAATTCTCTCCATCCCCTTCGGTCTGATGGGTTCGTTCATCCTCGTGTGGATTTTCAACCTCACATACCTCGCCTCGGGTGATATGCTGAAGATGGCCAACTTCATATCCAACAACATCTACCTCCAGATCGCGTTGATTATGCTTATCGGTCTTCTGGCCAAGAACGCCATCCTTATCGTCGAGTTCGCCCTCGAACGCCGCCGTACCGGTATGTCGGTGGTCAACGCCGCCATCCAGGGTGCCGCCGCTCGTCTGCGACCGATTCTGATGACCTCGCTCGCGCTGATTATCGGTCTGCTCCCGATGATGTTCGCCCACGGTGTGGGTGCCAACGGTAACCGCGCCCTCGGTGTGGGTTCGATCGGCGGTATGCTTATCGGTATGATTCTCCAGATTTTCTTCGTCCCCGCCCTGTTTGTCATCTTCCAGCTGATTCAGGAGAAGATTACTCCCATCAAGTGGAAAGACACCAACAACGATGGTGTGGAAAGCGAAATCGAGCAGTATGCCCGTTAAACTCAACTTTAATTCAGAAAGATGAAAATCAGACATATATTGATGACGGCAGCCGTCGGCGTGGCTGTGGCCGGACTCTCCTCCTGCCACATCTACAAGAAGTTCGAGATGCCTCAGGACGACCCCGTCACAAAGGAATATTCCGAGGTGGTCAAGACCGCGCCTGACTCGGCGGCTTTCGGCAACCTCACCTGGGAGCAGGTGTTCACCGATCCTGTGCTGGCCGACCTCATCCAGCGGGCTCTCGAAAACAACGTCAACCTCGACAACGCCCGCCTCAACGTCGAGGTGGCGAAGGCAAACGTGCTTGGCGCGCGCCTGAGCTATCTCCCCGCCGTGGCCCTCAATCCCAACGGCTCACTGTCGAAATACCATGTTGACGGGGCTTCCTGGAGCAAGGCGTACCAGATACCACTGGCCATCAGCTGGGAAGTCGACGTGTTCGGCAAGACTCTCAACCGCAAGCGCGGCGCTGAGGCTGCCCTCGCCCTCCAGCAGGACTATCAGCAGGCTGTCCGCTCCCAGATAATCGGCGGTGTGGCTTCCTGCTACTACACCATCGCCGTGTTGCAGGCACAGCTCAACCTCTCGCGCCAGACTGCCGCCCTGTGGAAACAGAATGTGCAGACCATGCGCGACTTCAAGGAGGCTGGCCGTGTGACCGAGGCCGCCGTGGTGCAGAGCGAGGCCCAGTATTATTCGATTCTCGCCTCTATCACCGACCTTGAGACATCGCTCGACAAGGCCAACAACTCCATGTCGCTCCTGCTCAACGTGCAGCCCCAGGCCTGGGCCGTCTCCCCGGACGCCCGGCTTGGCAATCCGAAGGTGCTTCGCGACGGAGTCCCCATGCGTGAGCTGGCTATGCGCCCCGACATCCGTGTGGCCGAACAGCAGCTTGCCGCGGCATATTACTCGACCAACTCGGCCCGTGCCGCCTTCTACCCCTCGCTGACCATCTCCTCCAACGGCGGTTACACCAATATGCTTGGCTCGATGATTTCCAATCCCGGCAGTTGGTTTATCCAGCTGGCAGGCCAGCTTACGGCCCCTCTCTTCTCGCGCGGTGCCAACATCGCCGCCCTCAAGGGAGCCAAGGCCCAGCAGGAACAGGCGCTCAACAATTTCAAGTATGCCCTGCTCAACGCCACGGCTGAAATCAACGACTACCTCGTGGCCTATGACAACCTCAACCGCAAGCAGGAGCTGCTCAACCTCCAGGCCGACGACCTCGCCAAGGCTGTCGAGATGACCAACCTCTTGCTCGCTTATGACGGCAAGACCACTTATCTCGAAGTGCTCAACGCCCAGTCGTCGCTCCTGTCCGCCCAGATGAGCGCCCTCTCCACCGAACTTGAGCGTGACCAGACCATCATCGGCCTCTACCAGGCTCTTGGCGGCGGTCGCTGATTCCCCTCTCTGAAAGTCCATTGAAACCAAGCCGTCCGGAAGATTGAATCCCTGCGGGGGATTTCATCAGCCGGACGGCTTTTTTTAAAACATTGTTGTAAAATATCCCCTGACAATTTGGAATGATAGAAATTATCATTAAATTTGTCAATCATAATAAAGAAACCATAAACCCTTAACTGCCATGATATCCCCTTTAGCCCACGTTGACCCCTCCGCGAAAATCGGCCAGAATGTCAAAATCTATCCCTTCGCTTTCATCGACAAGGATGTCGAGGTCGGCGATAACTGCGAGATATATCCCTACGCCTCACTGATGCCCGGCACCCGCATGGGTAAAGACTGCCGTGTCTTCCAAGGCTCCATCATCTCGGCCGAACCCCAGGACTTCCGTTTCAAGGGTGACGCGTCGCTCTGCGTGATTGGCGACAAAGTGACCATCCGCGAGCATGTCATCATCAACCGCAGCATCCATCCCGGAGGGGCGACCCGCGTCGGAAGCGAGTCGTTCATCCTCGCCGAGAGCCACATCGGCCATGACTCGGTGATTGAAGGGAAGTCGGTTCTCGGCAACGGTGTCACCATCGCCGGTGACTGCCAGATAGGCCATTGCGTGATTCTCTCCTCGAACGCCATGCTCCATGAGGGGTCGAAAGTCGGCGACTGGGTGATGATCAAAGGCGGCTGCCGCGTCGCCGGAAACGTCCCCCCCTATATTATCGTGGCCCACAACCCCGTGGCCTACTTCGGAGTCAATGCCTATGTGATGCGCAAGCACGGTTTCACCGAGGAGCAGATTGATGACATCGCCAAGGCATACCGCAACATCTATCAGAGCGGAATCTCGGTGTTCAACGCCATGCGCCGTATCGAGGCCGACCTCGATCCCTCCGAAATCCGCGACAACATCCTGACCTTCATCCGCTCCAACAATTCCAAGATTGTCGCCATCCCCATCGAGATGGAATGACATCCTCCCGATAAGACCGCATAATCCATACGGAAGTCGGTATGTCAACAAGGATAAATGTTGACATACCGACTTTATCATACCCTTTTGGTGGTGATGGAGACCCCCTAATGTAATGTATATTCTTGATAATAAGTGAAGGGAATCACATTCGTTATGGACGATTCCGAAGGAATCGTGGAGGAATCCTTTGGAATCGTGGAGGGTCAGAGGTAACAGGGGAGGAGGGTATCCGCCGGGGTATCGGAGGAGGTGAGGAGGATGGTGACCGATGACAGCAGCGTGGAGGCCTCTGAGGCGTGTTCTGCGGCGATGGCGGCGTTTATGGGGAGGTAGACCTTCTCAAGCACTGACAAGGCCAAAAGATGCTCCAGATAGCGTTTCAGGGTGAGTGATGCCCCCGCCGTGAGCGAAGCGGCGCGTGATCCGAAATCCACCGCGAGGGTCACGGGCTGACGGTCGTCGTAGGGGCGTTCGGCCTGCGGGTTTCCCTCCTCGATGAGGGAGTCTGCCACGAATGGCGACAGGCGGCTGACAAGGGTGGAGAATGACGCGCGTACCAACACACGCAGGGCAGGAAGGTGGTCGCGGGTCAGGATGGGAGGAATGGTGTCGGGCCGTAGGCCGCAGACGGCGCCGCGCAGGGCTGTGAGGGCGAAAATCTCGTCGGTCACTGATTTGATGTCAAGGGAAATCATAAGTAGCTGTTCAGAATTGTTTTTATTAACCGGTCTTTTTATTTCAGAGATGGGATGAGTGGCTTTTGCGGTTTGAATGACGTGAAGGGGAGGGGAGACGTGAGCGACGCCGGGCCAGACGGCGGTAGAAAAGCTTCTCGGCATATACCGGGGTCAGGAAATACCGCGACGGGGACTCGCAGGCCAGGACATGCTCCATGGCGGTGAAGTCATCCTCTCCGGGATGTTCCGCGAGTCTGCGGTCAACCTTGGCGGCGAGTTCGCGCCACAAGGCGGCGTTCTCTCCGGCGGCCGGGGTGACGGTGCCTTTCCGGAGGGCGCGGTATCGGCGGAGGGCATACTCGGTGGAGAGGCCGTAGCGCAGGGGCCTTACGGCCAGGGCGAGGTCTACGGCCTCTCTGACCGAGAGACACCTGCCGCCGGGCGGGTTTGCGATCAGTGACGCGATTACATGTGTGATTTCAGGCAGCATAGTTGAAACTGTTGTTTAGAATTAGATTAAAATCCTTGCGGAGGGTTTCGGAGCGACTCTTGGAAACCTGATGGAAGGGAAGCAGGAGGAGAAAGGCCGATGGTGTCAGTCTTGCCCGGCGGATGCGAAATTTCCACTGGCAAATTTACGACATCGGCGGGGCGGAAACTTTGCCCTCGGGTGTGAATGAATGTTAACAGACGGAGATTTTTTCAGGCGAGCGACATCAGCCTGTCGCGGGTGGCGGTGAAGTCGGCGAAGGTCTGCATCAGGTCAAGTATGGATATGGCCGAGTTGCGCATCTCGCTCTCGTATCGTTGCGCCCCGACCGCCCCGCTGACACTCTTCCCCATCAGGGCGGAGTTAACTCCGGAGATATCCTCGAAGAGCTGTATCTGGGTCTGGAGCATCTCCTTGGCCCCGATGTCGGCGGCGGGGGTGCTGACCTGATGAGGTTCAGCCCCGTCATAGGGATGGTAGGGTATCACTGACCCCGGGGTAGACCAGAGGTTGGTGTACTTCTCCCACGGTTCTTTCTCCGGCTTGCATTCCACTGGGAACAGCAGCGCACCTTTGGCCGACACCCCCATGATGTGGTCCATCAGGGTTATGAGCCTGTTGACATATTTCTGCTGGCCGATGACATCCTCGACAAGGGAATGCACCTCACCCCCCACGAGGGGATACATCTTGATGGCGTAGGGGAGCGAGCCGTCGGCCAGCGGGGAGTCAAGGCTGTCGAGTATCGTCCCGTCCGGGGCGAGGAAACGCCCGTGCCATACGGTGGCCACCTCCCAGCGGCTCTCGACAAGGGGGAGACGCGCCTTGCGGCGGGTGGCGTTGAGCTTCCTGACCCTTCCGGCCGAGGAGAGGGGCAGGAAACCGAATGTGGCGGTCAGCGGGTCGTGACACCTCAGGCGTTCGCGGCTTTCGAGGGTCCAGACCTCAATCACCCGGCAACGTCCGGCGGGAGCCTGGAAGAATGACTCCTCGTCGCGAGATCCGGTGGGGAACAATCCGGTGGTACCGGCCGAGACCGTAGTGTAGAGCTTCCTGAGCATCGCCGCACGGGCCGGGGAGCCTCCCGCGAACCGCATCATGACCTCCGCCATCGACATGTCATGGAGCGACCCCGCGAGTTCGAGGTCACATCCGCGAGGGTCGCTGAAGGCGTTGACGAAGAATCTGTCAGGGTCGATGTTGTCGGCCCATACACCATTCCCTGCCGGGCGACGCTCACGGCATACGCGGTGGATGGCCATTCCGGAAATCAGGAACTCTTCGAGTGTACGCGCGTCGAGTTCGTCGAGATGGTTGAGTCCTGACGGGTCGGCGGCGCGTGACGTTTCGGGGTTTGATGTGCGCTGTTGCCTGAAACGTCCAACAACCGTCTTCACCATACGGCGGATAAGGTTGTTGGTCAGTGGCTTGCATCCCGAGCGGAGGGCTTCCTCCTCTTCGGTCAGCGGTCGGTTCAGGCGGTCGCGGGTGATGTCGCTCCATTGGTCGCCGTAGGTGAACCGCCGGTGTCGGCGGCGACGGGAGCGCAAAGGGGCCATCACCGTCCAGGCGCAGTGGGCGGTCTCGAGAATCTGGCGCCCTCGTGTGGTTTCATTGTCAGTCATAGTGGGTGGGGATTTTATGTTTCTCATAGGGTGTCGAGGGCGGCGGGACGGAACTCATAGAGGGGATTCCCCTCCTCGTCGCGCAGCCGCATGGCGCATAGCAGGTATTCCGGCGTGTCATTGTTGTCATATGCCGGGCTGAACAGTTCCAGGCGGTTGTCGGGATGGATTACCGCGACAGGGTCGGTTGTCCCTCCCGCCGAATAGGGGGTGTATTGCAACCGCGCCTGCGGGGAATCCGGGGTCAGTATGCGGGCCGGGGCCAGCCAGCTTTTCAGCTTCACGGCCACGGGACGCACACAATCGTCGGGGAGTCGCGTTACCAGTGATGGCACGAGGGTCATCGACAGCTGGAGGTTACCCTCCGTGGCGAGGTCGTGGAGTATCAGGTGGGCCGGGTCACCCTCCGCCAGAAGGCGTTCCATCCACAGGCGGCATTCGCCGCGCGCGAGGGACTGGAGGTCGGCCCCGTCGCTGCGTTCTATGCGGCAATCGCTCCGCAAGGGCTCGTAACCCTTGCGGAGGAGCCACAGACGCGTCATTTCATCTTCGGTGAGCAACATGGCGTGATTGGGTCTGTGTCAGGGACGGTTTCAGGATTTGCGGACGATACGGAGGTGGCTACCGGGATAGCGCAGCACCAGGCAGGAGGCCTCGGTGATGACTATCGCGTCGGTGTTGCGCACACCCGCCGAGCGGAGGTTGAGACGTTCGGTGCGGAAGGGGACGTGGCTGTATTTTGTGATATACTCTGGGTCGATCACCATGCCGCCGTCGGGCATGCCACACTGGTCGAACACTTCTGAGAGAAGCACATACAGGGTACCGAACTTGGAGTGGATTTCGGTGAAGTCCAGTCCCCATTTCGTGGTGGTCTGGTCGGCCGAGAGGAAGCGGGAATGCTCGATTTTGTGGAGCTGCTCGATGAGGCCTGTCCCTCCGACAAGCACCTTGCGCGACGACCCCGCGTTGTTGGTGAATGCCCGTTTGCACAGTTCTATCAGCGAGGCCTCCCCGTCGAGGGTGTCATACTCGAAGGTGTTGTCGGTCTGGTTCCAGATACCACCGGTGAGCAATATCTCCTCATTCTTCTCGGGGTCGGTGATGATGGTTTTGTGGCCGAAGAGGAAGTTCTTCTCCATTCCCATCCTCATGTCGATGATGGCGGCCTCCTCCTGGTCGGAGAAGCTCCATCCCACCTCCTTGTTGGCGATTTTCATGAATGTGGACTGCTCTACCTGGGCTTTGAAAATCTGGCAGTAGTTGGTCTCCTTTTTGGGAAGTGCTTCGAACTGGGCCGTCATAACGTCGAGTTCGGCGGCGGCCCGTCCCATCCTGACGAGCTTGGCACCTGCGGGGATGGCGGGCACATAAGTCTCGCCCCCTCCGTCGAGGGTGTTGTTTACTGCCAGCACCTTGATGGCGTTGTTGTCGCGGCTTACCACATACAGTACCAGCGAACCGCCTGACGAAGCCGCCACCGAAGGCACAAGGAGTGTCGCCGAGGGGTCGAATACAGCCGGGGTCTTGACCTTGATTTCAGCGATGCCGGCGGTAGGTGTGCGTCCCGGGTCAAATGCCTCCTTCACCTCATCCTCCCCGGGTCGGGTGTCGACGGAATAGTAGTCAACCTTCATCGACCCGCAGAGACGCGCCCCGCCGTAGCGTGAAATCTGGTCGAGGGGGGTCGACATGGGGCGTATCTTGACGATGCGGTCGTCGATTTCGTTGCGCAGCAGACCGGGAGACACCGTGTCGCTGAGTTTGGTGGTCAAGGGAGCGTCCACTATATGTCCCCCCTTCCCGGCGACTCCGGCCACCACGGCGAACGCCATCGCCACACCGTCGTTCCCCTCCGGGAAGAGCCATGCCGCCACTCCGGCTGCGGCCATCGCCAGCACAGGTATCAGCAGGCCTCCCCCTTCATCATCCCCCGAGTCATCATCATCATTCCCCTCGGGGGTGTCGTTGGATTTGGAGAAGAGTGATTTCACACCGGCCACCACAGCCTTCACAGCTTTTGTCACGGCGTTGGTGGCGATGGCGACAGCGTCGCCGATAAGACCGATGGTCTTGATTACGTTGAAAAATTTGTCTGTGTTCATAATGTCCATAAAAGGTTTTTTGGAGTTGTCGGATTGGTTTGTGGAGAGGGAGAGAGGAGAGAGAAGAGAGAGGCGGGTTCAGAGGTCCCAGATGGAGACACGCGGATTGTTGAGAATCATCGGCTGCGAGTCCTCGCGGTTTTCCTGCGGGGGAGGGGTGCCGGGGGCATGCTGACGCTCGAACACCGCAGGCTCACGCATCAGTTCGGCAATGCTTTCGTTACGTCCCCGGAGGTAGCCCCGGGTCTCGGCCTCGGCGATACGCGCCTCGATGTCGGCTTCCGTTGTTTCCGGTGGCTCCGTGGCTTCCGGAGCTGACTGTGGGGCATCATCTTCGGGGTCGGTTTCCTCGGGCACGTCAGGTTGGGAAGTCTGTGCGGGGGTGGTCTCGGGGCTGGCGGTCTCTTCGACAGCGGTGATGACTTCCTGATGGGTCTCTTCGGCATGTGTGGGTTTTTCCATAATGAATTATACAAACAATGGGTTTTATAAAAATGAAAGTAAAGTTATTTGTCTCGGACATTGCAAAGTTACAATCGAAATTAACTGAGGAGTAGGATAAATTGTTACTTTGATTTTGTCAATGATGCAATGTGCTGAAAATCAGATTATGGAAATTTTGGAGATAAATTCGGGGGTCGTGGCGGATTTTACGGATTTTTTTTGGTTATAAAATTTGGAGATAGACAAATTTGTTTGTATCTTTGCAGACAGAAGGACATTGAATTTGCAATCCGAAGCCAGCTCCTTTTCCACTGTCTGGAAATCCGCCAATCTTTTCCCCTTACATCCAAGGATCAGAGAGTCTCGCAACCATTCAAGAATTATAATGTTCTGCCTATTGGGCGCGGGAGAGACATGTGGATTTCAATCTTTGGATCGGGCGCTTGGCGGTGCCTCAGACAGGATTGCATCCCCGTTTCCCTGCGCCTTTTCCTTGCGGAAACGCCGGGGGCGGAACAAAGACATCCTTCACTTCTTGTTTAGAACGCATCTAATTTGTGACATAGCATTAGCGAATGATTGAACATTGCGAAGTAATATTAGCATATCCATTGCTTATTTACACATATAATTGACTGGTAATATTACTACGTATGCTGGGCAAGGAAAGTCGCGAGATTTCCCTTGCCTCTTTTTTATACCCCCCTCCAGATTATCATCGGTCATCTCTCCCCTGATGTATCATTGTCATTTTCCCCTTACATATTATTGTCATCTCTCCCCTGATGTAGGGACGCGCCGTGGCGCGTCCGCGTCAACCTTGTCAACAAAAGGGTCTCACGCAGATTCCGCAGATACGCAGATTATTCGCAGATAATTCGGAAAAGGGGTCTCACAGATTACACAGATTACACAGATTTTCCGCGGATTTAATTTAGGAAAGGTCTCGCAGATTACGCGGATTACGCAGAGGCCTTCCCTGAAAATCCACTTAATCTGCGAATAATCTGTGTATCTGCGGAATCTGCGTGAGCCCCCGTGTCAGGGGTTGCTCCAGGAGGCGAGGTAATCCGCGAGTTCGGTGTCGGCCCGGTCATCGGCGGTCTCCTCGCGGCACACATGCAGGGCTATCGCACGCGTCATCAGCATGTCATCGTGGCGTCCCGCCCGTGCCCCGTATGACCCGTTTGGCCTGCGCTCGTAAAAGTCGAGTTCGTCGCAAGCCTCGCGGCACCGCTCGACATACCCCCCGTCGCGCACCGCTGCCACCAGTCCGGTGACAATCATCTGCTTAGTCTGGCGGTTGGTGTGGAAACCCGGGATGCGGCTCACACGACTCCCACCCGGAGCGCGGCGGCGATACAGGTTGCGGTAATGGCGGTAAAGCTCATGTAGGATGAGTGCCCCCTGCTGATACTCGGCCTCCTCGGCGGAGGTATTGCTTTCGAGGGTGTTGCTCTCGAAAACCAGACGTGCGTTATTGTAGAACCGGGCTATCATGCCCCCTTTCCACGCCAGCAGGTCATGGTCGATATGGCCGCGCCACTGCGCCACCACCTCGGGTATCGTCCCACGCCTAATGACCGCCACCACGCTCCAGTCGGCCTTGTCGCTCAGGCCACCGACATCCACCGCCACCACATATGACGCGCCATCCTCCGGAAGTTCCCAGACATGCAGCCTTCCCGTCGGGTCGGCCTCGAAGCTGACACCGCGCAGGCTCTTCGGCCCGGAGATGTCACCGCCAGCCGAGACCACCTCCCCCATAAGCACCGGTTCGGCGCAGCCCTGACGCAACAGCTGGGTCTTCTCTGGATTGAACACATTGCTTGAGGTGGAGGTGAACGCCTCCAGGGCAGTGGAGGGAAATTCGCTCTTCATCTTGGCGTGGTCTTTCATCTCGCGGCGGCGACGGTTGTACCAGTGGAGCTGTTCGAGGGTAAGCCCCTCGGTCTCCCACAGTTCCCGTTCGTAAGAATCCAGCCGTTCCCAGAGTTCCCGGGCCTCCCCCACCGAGTGGAACGCCAGGGAGTAAGCCTTTATCTCATGCCAGGGGACGAACACCGCCCGTTTGCCGCTCGTGCCGCTCTCGGCGCGTAGCCATTCCTCATGGAAGAAAGAGCCAACGCCGTCGGCGGTCGACTCCATCACAATCATCGTCATCGGAGCCATCGCCACGGAGCAGTATATCGCCCTGACCGCGTCCCAGGGGTCTTTCCCCTTGGTGGCTTTCCAGTAAGCCGCCTCGGTAAGATGCACAAGGGAAGCATCCACACCGCGCACGGCGTTGGGATTGGTTGACGCGGCGAGATAGACGCGGTTGTCGCGTCCGTCGAGCTGCATGATTCCACGGGAGGTGCGCAGCCTTGGCATCGTCTCCCCCTCCCAAAGCTCCTCGGGATAGTGGGTCAGCATGTCGGAGTAGAGGTTGAGTACAACCTGCGTGCCGGTTTTCTCCGCGCCGCAGACGATAGCGTGACACCCGGTGGCAAGCACCGCCTGTATCCAGGCCATATACATCTCAACTACCGTGGAGCCGCCCCATTGGCGCGCTTTCAGTATCACCATCCTCATCGGTCTCCCCGCCCGGCGGTCAGCCTCCAGAAGCTTCACCACACGCCGTTGGGGACGGTTGAGGATGAAGGGCACAATCCGGCGGCTGTTCTTGTCCTTTATGCGGCAGCATTTGGCCGCCCAGTATTCGAAGTCATGACGGCAACGCAGGCGTGTCCAGGCGAGCGAATCACGGGCAGATGGGTATTTCGGGTCGTCAAGCATCTCGCGTGGCACAAGCTCCCGCCCCTCGGTCCACGGCTCAGGGCCGACCTCCACGCGGTCACCCGAGCATCCCTCCCCGCTTACAGGGTCGAAATGCTCCAGGCGGTCGCGCAGACGGTTGCGCCGCAGGTTCTCTTCCCATATTTCATCGAAGTTTTCCATAGGTTTGTCGTGGGGGTCAAAGGTTGATTTCGGCTGGATGGATTGCAAGGTCCGGGGAGGCTGAGAAGCGGTAAAGGGTCTCCACCCACTGGCGGCGGGGAGCGGCGAGTCTCACCCTTATCGGGGCGTTGACCGCACCGTCGATGGCCAGACTCAGCAGCGGTTCGGCGATTTCGGTGCCACGGTCGCCCGAGAGGGTGACGCTCCCTTTGAGAGAGGAGGCGAAGGTGTTGACCGTCAGCCATTCCGGTCTATGGGTCAGGCGGTATCTGACCCGCAGGGTGACATCAAGCAGGTCGACCGCCGTCTCGTCCGACAGGTCATGGACTCCCGCCGTGGAGGCAAGCAGCAACGCGCCCCGGTATGCGGCGAACCGGAATGTGGGGGAGTCTGTTGCGAGGTTTATCCCCGGGAGCGCCGCGCCGACAATCTCCCCCGCCCCGGTCAGTCGCAGCAGCTGGCCGTTCCCTGACGGTGAGAGCCATATCTCGCGGTGTCTCCCCTCCCATCCGATTGCCACTGTGGATTGTGCCTGGAGGGGTGGGTGGAGCCGGGAGAGGGGGGAATGGATGATGGTGGTGGCTTTCTGTCCGGAGATGCTTACCAGGTCATCCCCGGCGTAGAGCAGCAGCGACGCGCCGTCGCGCCCTGTGGACTCGCATACCGACCGGAAGGAGCGGACGGGGCGGTGGTCTACCGGGGTTGAGGAGTGGAACTCTCCCCGCGAGTCGATTGACGCGACATAGGTGCCGGATTCACCGAGAAACAGCAGTTTCAGACGGGAGAAATCCCAGCCTGAACCTGAGCGCGGCACCATCTTGACGGCGTGGATTGCCCCTTCGCAGATGTTCCGACGGTCGAGCATCCGGCCCAGGTCGGCGGTGGAATACACCTCCGCCACACCCGCCTCAAGCCGGGAGGGAAGCTCACCCCCTTTCGGGAGATAGGCCGTGACGGTCTTCGAGAGCTGGATTCTCTCAAGTCCGGGCGCGACATAACATGCCAGTTCGCGTCCCGGGATGGGTGAGAGGGGAAACTCCTCCTCATAGACTGTCCCTGAGGGGGATAGGTATGTGACCGTCAGGGAGGTGGCTTCGGAAGAGGGGAACGACAGGACGGGAGAGAGGGAGGATGGCGCATTGCCAAGCCCTCCTGCCTCGCTTTTCACCCATGTCTCCCCGGCGGGGGTGGAGAGCCTGACGCTTAACGCCATGCGCCATACCGTCCCGTCCCCGCTGTCGCGGGAGGCGATGAAGCAGTCGGGCGACCATCCTCCCGATTGCCTGCGGCAGGGATTGCACAGCACCGTCAGTTCTCCCGCTTCCAATGCCGCCGACCAGGTGCGCCCGATAGCCGTCGATGACTCCGCGATGGCCGGGGAGGAGGGGAGTGAGCCGGTGACAGGTATCGCGTGTATGCTTCCGGTATCACCCACACCCCCGTCAAAGGGGATGTCGAACTCCGCCGCCACCTTCATCGGCCATCCAATGGCTTCCAATCCCAACAGCCTCAGACGGGATTTGTCGATGACCATACCGTGGGTGAGGCCGGGCAGGCGTGAGGTGACAGTCACCCTTCCTGACGCGGAATCACGCAAAATGCCGTGAGGGGCGGCTTCCCCCGCTGAGATCGGGTCGATTTCATCGGTAACCTCCACCACAAGCTTGCTGATGATTCTGTTCCATGGCGCGACCAACCGGGCGGGGGCGACCACCGCCACTCGGTATACCCCCATCTCCATCCTTCCCTCACCGAGATTCTGGAGCCCGTCATCGGAAATCTGCACCACACTGCCGGTGGCCGAGAAGCCATCGGTCACCGATAGCGGCACCATCGGCCCCGTCACCACCGTGTTACCCGCCGCGTCGAGCAACCTGTAACGTGCCATTCGCGGCTGCACACAATATCCCATGCCCCGCGCCTGGTGGCATAGGGTGTCGTAACATCCCGTCAGGGCGTTGGTCAGCAGACGGTTGTCACCGGCGGTGAGCTGAGACCCGGAACTTCCCGGACTCCCTCCGCTCAGTTTCACCGCAGGGACAGTCCCGTTGAGGGTGTTGTATTCCGAGGCCACGACTTTTATGGCCGGAAGCTGGGGCATCGCGCCGTGGAACGACAGGTTCAGTTCCCCGTCATAAGTGATGTATTGGTCAGGCTGATGCTCCAGCAGCAGCCGAATCAACCCCGGGGTCGAGATAACCGCAAGCAGCGGACGCGCAGGCAACGCGGCCAACAGCCGGGGTTGCTCCGCCGACTCCTCCGCCGGTTGCTCCCCCGACTCCTCCCCATCTGTTATAATCCTATAATACAGGGTATTGTCCCCGCCGCATAGCAGGCATATTTCTCTCCCGTCACCAAACGGGGAGAACCTCGCGAACGGAAGCGCGTCAGTCTCCGACAGCTTCCGGGGCATTCCGCATCTGCGCCATATCTCCGGACTGAGGGAATCGCGCCGCAGGTTCACCCTCTCCATTACCATCCCTTCCGGGGTCTTCCCCCCTTGAAAATTCATCTGTGTCTTCATAGCAACAATTTTTTCCCGCAAAGTTACACCCCCAACCGCCCCTCCCGTAGGACAAAAAGTTACTTCCATCGCATGACTCCTCCCAGACAGCTCTCGCGGACGGCGATAAAGGTTTCGCCGTTTGATAGAAAAGTCTCGCAGATTACACAGATTACGCAGAGGCCATCCGGCGGAAAGTTGTTGGGGTTTCCATCCGGATGGCCTCTGCGTAATCTGTGTAATCTGCGAGACTTTCCCTTTATAATATCTGCTTATAATATCTGCGAAACCTCCCCTTTAATCAGAATTAAATCTGCGTAAAATCTGCGTATCTGCGGAATCTGCGTGAGATCCTTTCTCCCTTGATGGTCAAGGTTGACGCGGACGCGCCATGGCGCGTCCCTACAAGATGGGATATTTGGGATGTTTGGGATATTTGAGATATTTGGGGGGAGGGGGCAGGGGGTATTTTTTATGGTCGTAACATTGCTTGCCGATAACGCATTGAATCCAGGTAGCGTTCTTTCAAGTGGTCGGAAAGGAATGAGCGGGTGATAAGTTCGGTGGCAGTTTTGTTTTCAATGGAGAAACGGGCAATTTCTTCTTTTACCAATCGTTCAGGCAAACCAATTCGTCTGCCGAACTCCATGAAATCCTTTCCCTCTGGTTGTCTCACATCAGATAAATCCATACCTTCACGGAACAGACCGTTATCCAATGCGAAAATTCGGGGATTCGTAAGATGAAGTGAGGTATTCATCAAATCATATGCCGGTGACAGCCTGTATTCTCCATTTCGGTTAATGAGGGAGAAGTTTTTAAGATGAGCGTCGTCATTTAGCGTTATGAAATTGAACAATACTAGCTGGAAAAAACGCAGGAGGTCAATTCTGGCTGCTTTGACATGAGTGCTTATGACGTTTCCACATTCCTCATAACTACCGTTGAGATACTTGAAGTCACTTCCTCCATTAGTTTTCGACAAGCCCATCAGAGAGGCGAAATCCTCTTGTTGATATTTTCCGGAAGCGTGGACATCGAATCGCCGTGTGACATATGCCATACTCTCGTCATTAAAGAAACATAACCCGTTGGCCGCAGTCTCGATACGGTAGGCCTGTGCGGCAATCTGCATTGTCAGGTTTTCATTGGCGGCACAGAATTCCGGGTTGAGGATATACAAGGCGACCGGACGAGGTTTAAGGATGTAAGTGCTCTGTTCCCCATCATTAGTGTAGCGGAAAGAGCCGTTTTCCGTCACCAAGCCGAACTTGGGCTGTGCGCCTGATAGCGACAGCCTGCCTGAATTTTTTATGGCTTCCTTGGCCTCCACGGTGTTGGATGATGGAGAGGGATAAGGCAACATATGGCTTGTTGTCACCCCGTCGAAGAGGGCTTTGGTGGCTTCCGGTGAATATGTTGTATAGCCCGGAGTGAGAGATGAGGGGCATATAGGCAGTTCCATGACGTTGTTAAATCAGGGGTTATTTGACAGGTTTGACGGTCACGGCTCCGATTGTGTCGAATTGGGCCGAAGCCAATAGAATACCGAAGTCATCTTCGGGGTCTATGCGCAGTATGGCAGCTTGCATCTTGCGGTTGTCCCCCTCAGAGAGGAGATTGGCGAAAAAAGGGAACAGGTAGCCGGAGATGTAAGGCTCTTTTTGCAATGGCATAGTCAGACTTACAGGCTGACTATCTTTCGAACCAAGATAGTCAGTGTCGTAGACAAACTCATATGTCCCGTTGTCATATTCCGTGAGCACAGCGGCTTTCACCCCGTGCAGCAGGATTTCACATCTCCTCATAGGTCGGCGTATTATCAGATTTGACAGTCACGGTTAATTGTAATCCCAAAGTGTCGAGTACCGACAGGATGTTTTCAAGGCGAGGATTTCCCTCTCCCCGTTCGATAGCGACAAGAGTGTTAACGCTGATAGAGGATAAGGCTGCCAATGTATATTGGGATATGTTGAAATCTTTCCGTCGCAATTTTATATAGCGGCCGATACTTTTCGCGTCCATGATAATCGCAATATGTTGTGATTTTTGACAAAGATACGGAAAAAATCGAGATACGGAATACAAAAATCGCAGTATGTTGTGATTTTTGGGGTAGAATATCCCGGAAAGGGAAGTTTTTGATGTAAAATCACAATATATTGCGATTTTATGGGACTCGCGGAAGGCGATAAAGATTCCGCGGAAGGCGATAGGAGGCTCGCAAGTTGAGGGAAAAGTCTCGCAGATTACACAGATTACGCAAAGGCCATCCGGCGGAAAGTTGTTGGGGGTTTCCATCCGGATGGCCTTTGCGTAATCTGTGTAATCTGCGAGACTTTCCCTTTATATATCTGCGAGTTATAATATCTGCGAGACCTCCCCTTGAATCAGAATTAAATCTGCGTAAAATCTGCGTATCTGCGGAATCTGCGTGAGACCCTTACCCCCCTTGATGGTCAGGTTGACGCGGACGCGCCACGGCGCGTCCCTACAAGAGGGGATTTTTGGGAGTTATGGGATGTTTGGGAGGGTTGGGAAATTTGGGATATTGGGGACAGGGGAGGGAGGGGTCAGGCGAGGGTGACGGTTTCTTTGTCGGGGGTGGGGCCGGTGGCGCTGGAGGCGATGCGGTTGGCCATCACGACGGCCTGGGAGATGTGGGAGCAGACATGGTCTTCGCCGACCAGGCGGTCTATGCCGGCCTTGACGAGGGTCTGGCGGACGCTGTCGCGGACTCCGGAGAGGACGACGTGGATGTTGTCGGCCTGTGAGGAGGTGATGAGTATCTCCAGGTTGTGGAGGGCGGTGGAGTCGATGAAGGGGACTTTCCTCATTCGCAGGATGCGCACTACCGGTTTCTGTCCCGGGGTGGAGCGCATCAGTTCCTCAAACTTGGTGGCGATGCCGAAGAAGAAGGGGCCGTCGATTTCGTAGACTTCCACGCCGGGGAGGACGTCAAGCACTTCATGGTGGGCGGCGTCGAGGTCGGTGCCTTCGGCGACATCAAGCTGCTCGGAGTAGACCCTGATCTGGGTGTTCTCCATGACGCGGCGCAGGAAGAGCACCACGGCGAGGAGCAGCCCGATCTCGATGGCGATGGTCAGGTCGAGGATGACGGTCAGCAGGAAGGTGACCACCAGCACCGACAGGTCGCTCTTGGGGGCCTTGAAGAGACCGACGATGGTGCGCCAGCCGCTCATATTGTAAGCCACCACCATAAGGACGGCGGCCAGGCAGGCCATCGGCACCAGGCATATCAGCGGCATCAGGAAGATGAAAATCGCCAGCAGCACGAGGGCGTGGACGATACCGGCCACGGGGGTGCGTCCGCCGTTGGTGATGTTGGTCATCGTGCGGGCGATGGCACCGGTGACGGGGATTCCGCCGATGAAGGGGACGGCGATGTTGGCCAGTCCCTGACCGATAAGCTCGGTGTTGGTGTTGGTGCGCGAGCCGGTAACACCGTCGGCGACAGTGGCCGACAGCAGCGACTCGATAGCTCCGAGCATGGCGATGGTGAAGGCCGACGGGAGGAGCATGTTGATGGTCTCCATGTCGAGCGAGAAGGTCTGCAGGCGGGGCATCTCGGCTTTCAGCTGGCCGAAACGGCCACCGATGGTGGCGATGTCATTGCCGATTCCGTAAAGCCCCATCACATAGACGGCGGCGGTCACCAGAATGATTGCCACCAACGCGCCGGGGAGACGTTTCGACACCTTCGGGGTCAGGATGATGATGGCCAATGTCACCAGTCCGACAGCCATCGTGAACCAGTCGACATTCCCCAGGTTGGTCAGGTAGACCCCCCATTTGGGGATGAACTCCGAGGGGATATCCTTCAGGCCGAGTCCGAGGAAATCATTTACCTGGGTGGAGAAGATGGTCAGGGCGATACCGGCGGTGAAACCGATGACGATGGGGTAGGGGATGAACTTGATGACCGTACCGAGCCGGAACAGTCCCATCAGGACGAGTATCAGGCCGGCCATCAGTGTGGCCATGGCGAGTCCCTCCAGGCCGAAGCGGGCGATGATGCCGTAGACGATGACGATGAACGCGCCGGTGGGACCTCCGATCTGTACGGAGTTGCCGCCGAAGGCCGACACCATGAATCCGCCGAGGATGGCGGTCATGAGGCCTACGGTGGGGCTGACACCGCTGGCGATGGCGAAAGCGATGGCCAGGGGGAGCGCGACGATGCCCACCACCACTCCGGCGGTCAGGTCGGCCTGGAGCTTGGCGGAGTCGTAATGTTTCAGCGCCGACCACAGTTTGGGCCGGAACTCGAGTTTGCTTGTGATTGACATAAACCTAAAAAAGATGTTACCTGTTGGAAAAAATCCTAATCCTCACGGATTAGGCCGCAAAATTACAAAAAAAGGCTGTAAAAATTGGAAAGAATGCTAAAAAATATGTACTTTTGCATTTAGAGACCCATAACGGCGTCTCCGGGAAGTTGGCCCATGCTTCTGACAAAAACACAATACGCGGGAGCTTGCCCCCTTCTCTGTGATTCAGCCAGAGAAAGCGTTACTCTGACTTCTTAACCCCCCTATGCTGTCTTTACCCGAAAAACTATGCCGGCGATACGGACTGTCACCCTCCAAGGGCCGTCCTGTCACACGTCTCATACTGTTGTCCCTGTTATTGTCACTCCCTTTCGTGGTCTCCGCCGCTTCGGCGCGTGGAGGTGATCTCGCGTCGTTGCCCGTCGAGTCGCTGCTTGAGAAGCTCGACTCGGCCCTGGCCTCGCAACAGAAATATGAGGCCGCGAAACAGACCCGCATCGACCGCCTGCGTTCCAACCTCTCCGGGGCTTCCGACCCGGAGCAGCGTTACTGGATAGCATCCGACCTGTATGACGAATACAGCACCTATGACTCAGACTCCGCCCTTAACTACGCCTCCATAGCAGAGACTCAGGCCCGCAGGGCCGACCGCCCGTCATGGGTCACCGACATGCGTCTCAACAAGGCATATCTCTACGCCGCCACCGGCATACTGGAGCGTGCCGACCGCTGCATAGCCGAAATCGACACGGCTTCCCTTAACGACCGCCAGCGTCTGCGCTACAACGAGCAGGTCCTGTATCTGATGACCCACCGCGACCAGTATCTCGGGGCCACCAGCGTAGACTATCCTTACGGGGCGGTAGCCGACTCGATGCTCGCCCGGGTATGTCGAGACATCTCCCCTGAAGATCCGATGTATTGCTGGTTCGTGGGGTGGAAGGGGCTGCGCAGCGCGGAGGATGCGGCCAGCACCCTCCCCCTTATCCGCGCCCGGATGGAGAACTCAAGTTACGAGACCCGCCATGACGCCATGAACGCCTGGGTGCTGAGCCGCCTTTACGAGAAGGTGGGTGACGAGGAGAACATGCTCCGCTACCTGGTGTTGTCGTCGCTGGCCGATGTCCGCGCCTGCAACAAGGAAATCGCCTCGCTTGAGGAGGTGGCCAACCGCCTGTATACCGACCGTCGCAATCTCAAGAGGGCCAATGACTATATCAGCCACTGTATCCGTTGCGCCAATGAATACAAGAGCCGCGTCAGGGTAGGGCGTCTCGCCGACCTCCAGCACAAAATCACCCGCGACTACCAGACCGAGCTTGAACATCAGGAGCATCGCGTCGCCACATACCTCAAGCTCCTCGGGGCAATCCTGCTGGGGCTTCTCGCGGCCATGGGTTTCATCATATTCCAGATGAAGAGGTTGCGCGAGAGCCGAGCCATGCTCAACGACGCGAACCTCGCCCTCAACGGCAAGGTCGAGGAGCTGGAGGAGGTCAAGGAGCAGCTTGAGCAGGCCAACGAGACCCTGGCCGGGCAATATTCCAATGCCCGCGAGGGGGCCAACGAGCTTTCCCGCATCAACCTCGCCAAAGAGAAATACATCGCCGACATCTTCGCCATCTGTTCCAACTATATCAGCAAGCTCGACGATTTCCGCAAGAACATCTACCGCCTGCTGCTGGCCGGGAAGTATGAAGACCTCCGCCAGCTCACCAAGACCCCGGAGCTTTCACAGGCGGAAATCAAGGAGCTTCACCGCACATTCGACAAGATATTCCTCGGCATCTACCCCGACTTCGTGCGCGACTTCAACACCCTCCTCCGTCCCGAGGAACAGATAGAGCTGAAAAAGGATGACCTGCTCAACACCGAGCTGCGCATCTACGCCCTGGTGCGTCTTGGTTTGACCGATTCCACCGCCATCGCCCGTTTCCTCCATTGCTCGGTACAGACGGTCTACAACACCCGCCAACGTACCCGTTCGAAGGCGAATGTGCCCCGCGAGGAGTTTGCCGAGAGGGTGCGCTCCCTCGGGAAGACTATATTTTAACACTCTTAAACCTTACTAAAATCATTCCTTGCCTACAATCTAAATCATTGATAATTACAATGTTGTGATTTATTAACATTTACCACCCCAGATTACCTGTAATTAAACGACACAGGATTTCGTAATAACTTTGCAGTCGGACACAACCTCCAACCTTGACGGGGAGTCCTCATCCCCCTGACCTGGCAATTAATAATCTTTACCATAAATTCTACCATGCAAAAAACATTCCCGAATCCGGCACGGCTGCTTGGCCTCCTGATGGTTTTCCTCGTGGGAACTTTCGGGGCGTTTGCCCAGTCTGCTGTCAGCGGAGTCGTCAAGGACGCCTCCGGAGAGCCTCTGATCGGTGCGACAGTGCTTGTCAAAGGCACACAGACCGCCACCTCGACCAACATCGACGGCGAGTTCACCCTACAAGCCAATCCCGGCGCCACCCTCGTGGTGAGCTATATCGGTTACAAGACCGTCGAGGCTCCCGCCCGCAACGGCATGGAGGTGACCCTTGAGGAGGACAACAACATCCTCGACGAGGTAGTCGTAATCGGCTACGGCTCGGTCAAGCGCAAGGATGTCACCACCGCCATCTCCACCATTTCGTCGAAAGACCTTGAGAACCGTCCCATCGTCTCTGCGGCCCAGGCCCTCCAGGGAAAGGCCGCCGGTGTGTCGGTCACCTCCCCCAACGGTGCCCCCGGCGGAGAGATGACCATCCGCGTGCGCGGTACGACCTCATTCAACGGTTCGAACGACCCCCTCTATGTTGTTGACGGCGTACCTGTCGACAATATCAACTTCCTATCCCCGAGCGACATCGCCGACCTCCAGATTCTCAAGGATGCCTCGTCGGCCGCCATCTACGGTTCGCGAGCCGCCAACGGTGTCATCCTGATTTCCACAAAGTCTGCCTCCACCGAACGTCCCTCTGTCACCCTCAACGCCCAATACGGCTGGTCGAAGGTGCGCAAGTCGATGGATGTCCTCAACGCCGCCCAGTACAAGGAGCTGCAGGATGAAATCGGCATGATTTCCCTCCCCGACAATCTGCGCGACCGCACAGACTGGTTCGACGAGACCTATCGCACAGGTTCGAACCAGAACTACCAGGTCTCCATCTCGCAGAACACCGGCAAGACCAAATACCTCATGAACCTTGGTTACCTGCGTGAGGATGGTGTCATCAAGCCCTCGTTCTACAACCGCTACAACTTCCGCGTCAATGTCGAGTCGGAGGTGTTCTCCTGGCTGACCGCCACCGCCAACGTCATGTATTCCGACTACACTTCCAACGGCATCAACACCGGTAACGGCGCCAACCGTGGCGGCGTGGTGCTGTCGGTAATCAACACCCCTACCTACGCCCCCGTGTGGAATCCTGACAACCCCGAGCAGTATTACAACAACTTCTACGGTGTCAACATCACCTCCCCTGCCGAGAACCTTGGCCGTGGAGCCAACTCCCGCAACCGCGAGAACCGTCTGATTGCTTCGGGCAACCTCCTCTTCAAGATTATCCCCGGCCTGACCTTCAACTCGAAGTTCACCCTCGACCGCCGCAACGGCCACAACACCGATTTCGTCGATCCCATCGCCGGGAGCTATGGCCGCGAGAACTACGGTATCGGTGAGGACACCCGTTCGACCAACCAGCTGCTGGTGTGGGACAACGTGGCCAACTATGTCCGCCAGTTCGGCAAGCACCGTCTTGATGTGATGGTAGGCCAGTCATGGACCGATTCGAAATGGACCCAGAGTTACATCCGTGGCACCCACTTCCGCAACGGCACAATCCAGACCCTCAACGCCGCCAACAAAATCGACTGGAACGCCACCGGCACAAACGCCTCCGACTGGGGCATCCTCTCGTGGTTCGGCCGCGTGGCCTACAACTTCGACGACCGTTACCTGCTGACAGCCAATGTCCGTGCCGACGGTTCATCGAAGCTCCATCCCGACCACCGCTGGGGAGTCTTCCCCTCATTCTCCGCCGCCTGGCGCATGTCTCAGGAGAAGTTCATGAAAGACATCCAGTGGATCGACGACCTGAAAATCCGTGGCGGCTGGGGACAGACCGGTAACCAGTCGGGCATAGGCGACTATGCCTACCTCCAGCGCTACAACATCCACCGCATCGAATGGTTTGTCGAGGGTCAGGCCAATGCGCTCCCCACCATCTCGCAGGCCAACCTCCGCACTACCGACCTGACCTGGGAGACCACCACCCAGACCAACATCGGTATCGACATCTCCGTGCTCCGTTCGCGACTCAACCTCACCGCCGACATCTACTGGAAGAAGACCACCGACATGCTGATGAATGTCTCCCTCCCCGCCGGTGCGGCAGCCGCCAGCTCCATCGCCCGCAACGAGGGTGAGATGACCAACCGTGGTTTCGAGTTCGCCATCACCTCACACAACCTCACCGGCGCGTTCCAGTGGGACACCAACTTCAACATGTCCTTCAACAAGAACAAGCTCACCAAGCTCTCGCTCCAGAAAATCTACACCGACGGCAAGACCTCAGACTATGTGAACGAGAATGTGGTGCGCAACGAGCCGGGCCGCGCCCTCGGAGGATTCTACGGCTACTTCGCCGACGGGGTCAATCCCGAGACCGGAGAGCTTAACTACCGCGACCTCAACGGCGACGGCAAGATTACCTCTTCAGACCGCGACTATATCGGCGACCCCAACCCCGACTTCACCTTCGGTATGACCAACACATTCTCATACAAGGGTTTCCATCTGAGTATCTTCCTGCAGGGCTCTTACGGCAACGACATCTTCAACGCCTCGAAGATGGAGATGATGGGCATGTATGACGGCAAGAACCAGATTACCGACGTGTTGCGCCGCTGGCGTATTCCCGGCCAGATCACCGATGTCCCCAAGGCAGGTTTCGACATGAAGAACTCCACATATTTCGTCGAAGACGGCTCATACCTGCGTGTCAAGGACATCACCCTGAGCTACGACTTCTCGGGCAAGTGGATGCGCAAGCTCCATATCTCCAAGCTCCAGCCCTATTTCACCGTCACCAACCTGCTGACCTGGACCAAATACTCAGGTATGGACCCCGAGGTCAACCAGTGGGGCAACAGCGGCGCGGTGCAGGGCATCGACTGGGGCACATATCCCCAGACCAAGACCTTCACCCTGGGCGTGAATGTCGTGTTCTGACCTTAAACAGACTTAATATCCTGAAAAATGAAAATCAAGAGACTGATATATCCCGCGGCGGCAGTCATGTTCATGTCGCTGCTCCCCACCGGATGCTCCCTCCAGCATGATCCGGAAGACACATACTCCGATGTGACCGAAGGGGTCACCGAGGAGGCCGAGGAGGTGGTGTTCAAAGACAAGGCGGCCGTAGAGAGCTACATGACCTCCATGTACAAGAAAATCACCGACCAGCAGGAACACTGGTATCTCGACCAGCTGCTAATCGCCGACTGCCATTCAGACAACGCCTATGTCGGCACGACCGGCGCGGAGGTGGTGCCTTATGAGGACAACTCCATCGAAGGCTCCAACTCTGTGATAGCCCGTGACTGGAGCCGCTTCCTGGAGGATGCCGCCGTGGCCACCAAAATGATACAGAACCTCGACAAGGTGCAGGACGGTTCACTGTCGGAGGCTGAGCAGAACCGCTATTCGGCCCAGGCCCGCATCTTCCGCGCCATGATATGGTTTGACATGGTGCGTCTGTGGGGCTCGATTCCTGTCATCACCGTCTCGGCCGGCAACATCACCGCCGACAATGTGGATGAGATGTACGGGGCTTATTTCCCTCAGCAGAACACCATCGAGGAGGCATACGCCGCCATCGAGGCAGACCTCCTCTTCGCCGAGCAGTGGGCGCCGGATGTCACCTCCGACAAGACCCTCTTCTCAAAGGGTGTGGCCCACGCCTACCTGGCCAAGGTCTACGCCGAGAAGACCCTCCGCAACTATGACAAGGTGATAGAGTACGCCGACAAGTGTGCCGCCGACGGCTACGACCTCGTCGATGACTTCTCAGTCCTTTGGGCGGCTCCCGCCCCCGGCTTCGAACCGGTGCGCGACACCAAGGAGTCGATTCTCGAAGGGCATTTCTTCACCGGCGCCGGAAACTGGTGTACCTGGATGTATGGCGCGCCGGTCGACAATCCCGCCAACAACTTCTCATGGGCCAAGTGGGTGACTCCGTCGCGTGACCTGAACCGCCTGTTCGAGCAGAACGGCGACACCAAGCGCTACAACGAGACCGTGGCCTGGTATGGCTGCACCTGGAGCAACTACTATCCCGCCGACAACTACGCATTCATGAACAAATGCCGTTCGTCATACAGCAGCATCATCAAATGCCGCTACGCCGACATCCTGCTCCTCAAGGCCGAGGCCCTGATCATGAAGGGTGACCTCACCGGGGCTGCCGACATCATCGACCGTATCCGCCAGCGTGCCGGCATCGCCAAGCTCACCTCCGACAAGAAGGGTAGCCAGTCGGCCCTGCTCAACGCCTATCTCGACGAACGCCGTATGGAGCTGGCCTTCGAGGGTCAGCGATGGTTTGACCTCTGCCGCCTCGACAAGGTGGAGGAGGTGATGAACGCCGTCTATGCCAAGGACTCCGGCCGCCACGCCCAGCGTTCCCCCTTCAACCAGTTCTCTTACCTCCTCCCGATTCCCCAGGGAGCCATAGACCAGAACTCAAACCTGGTGCAGAACCCCGGTTACTAACAAACAGGCGCGACGCTCCGCCGGGGCTGACCTGAGACGGCAGCCCCGCCACGCGTCCCCTCCCCAAAACACCCGATTAAAATGTTTACCAAATACAGAATCAACGATATGCTACTCGGCTCCCTGCTATGTTCCCTGGCGCTCTGCTCGACCGCCTGCGACGACAATGACAAGTTTCCCGAAGAGGAGAACACCCCTCAGCCCGTATGGGTTGACGGCGATGTCAGGGTGCTGACAACCACCAACAACCGTTCCAAGGACCTGACCCCCTCGGCCATCTCCTTCTCGACGAAAGACAACATGTCGCCCCGCTCGATATACCTCGACCCGTCGCAGACCTTCCAGGAAATCGACGGTTTCGGCGCGGCAATCACCGGCTCCACCGCCTACAACCTCATGAAGATGGCCCCCGAGGACCGCGCCAAGTTCCTCAAGGAGACCTTCTCGGTGACCGACGGCTACGGCATGAGCTATGTCCGCGTCAGCATCGGCTGCTCAGACTTCTCGCTCAGCGAGTTCACCTGCTGCGACACCCCGGGAATCGAGAATTTCGCCCTGACCTCCGAGGACACCCAGTATGTGATACCAGTGCTGAAAGAGATTCTTGCCATCAACCCCGACGTGAAGGTGTTCGGTTCACCCTGGACAGCTCCCCGCTGGATGAAGGTCAACAACCTCACTGACCTGCAGCCCACCACCTCCTGGACCGGCGGCCAGCTCAATCCGGCATATTACCAGGATTACGCCGAGTATTTCGTCAAATGGATTCAGGCGTTCCGCCAGAACGGCATCGACATCCACGCCGTGACCCTCCAGAACGAGCCGCTTAACCGTGGCAACTCCGCCTCGATGTTCATGGGCTGGGAGGAGCAGCGCGACTTCATCAAGCAGGCTGTGGGCCCGAAGTTCGCCGCCGCCGGCATCAAGACCAAGATTTATGCCTTCGACCATAACTACAATTACGACAACATGGCCGACCAGCAGGGCTATCCCACCAAAATCTATGCCGACGCCGACGCTTCACGCTACATCGCCGGAGCCGCCTACCACAACTACGGCGGCAACCGCGACGAGCTGAACAAGGTGCATGCCGCTTATCCCGACAAGGAGCTTATCTTCACCGAGTCTACTGCCGGTGACTGGAACGACGGGGCCAACCTCTCGACCCATCTTGTGTCTGATATGGAGGAAATCTGTCTCGGCACAGTCAACAACTGGGCGCGCGGAGCCATCATCTGGAACCTGATGCTCGACGCAAACCGTGGACCCAACCGTCCCGGCGGCTGCATCAACGGTTTCGGTGCGGTAGACATCGACGCTTCCTACAAGAACATACAGCGCAACTCGTTCTACTACAACATGTGCCACATGTCGGCTGTCGTGAAGCCCGGCGCGCGTCGTATCGCGACCTCAGGCTACACCGCCAACGGCCTTACTTACGCCGCCTTCCGCAACCCCGACGGCACATATGCCTTCGTGGCCTCCAACAATGGCTCCGAGGAGCAGAAAATAACCCTCGACGACGGTGTGCGCCATTTCTCGGCCTCCGTCCCCGCCAAGGGCATAGCATCCTTCATCTGGTAACCCTCAAACTGATACTCCATGAAACTGAAACATATCCTTCCCCTCGCTCTCGTGATGCCTGCCCTCCTGTGGTCGTGCAAGGATGACGACGAGCCGTTCGGGAACCCCGTGATCGATTACCGCGACGCCACGGAGACCGCCCATTTCGGCGACTCCCTGTCGTTCACCGTCAACGCCGCCGACGCCGAAGTGGCCCTGTCTACCCTCAAGGCCCAGCTCTATTACGGCGACGAGATGGTGGAGGAGACCGTCATCCGCACCAAGGAGAGCGGAAAAGACTACACAGGTAAAATCTACCTCCCCTATTTCGCCAATGTCCCTGACGGCACCGCAACCCTCAAGCTGGTGTTGCAGAACATCAATTTCACCATCTCCGAGAAGGAGTATCCGGTGAGAATCACCCATCCCGATTTCCCCTACCTGACCCTCCGCACCGAGGATGGGGCTGAATACCGGATGGAGAAGACCGGGGCCGACACATATTCGGTGGCTGACCGCTTCCCCCAGAAGATGAAGGCGTTTGTCATCGCCCCCAAGGTGGGGGAGAACGGCAATGAGCTGGTGTTCGGTTACGAGAACTCCCAGGTGAAAATCGGCGCGGAGAGCGCGATACCCTTCTCCAGCTCGCGTGGCGGGAAATTCGCCGTTGAGCTGAACACCCGCACCTTCGCCGCATCACCCTTCTCAGTTCTGAAACTCAACGGCCAGGAGCTGGAGTCGGTCGACGAGAACACCGCCCGCATCGACATGGCCCTGTCGCAGGGGCAGACCATCACCCCCGAGGGTTTCTCAAGCTTCGGTGACTGGTGGATTGACTCCGACTGGTTCAAGCGCAACGATGACGGTTCGCTGACATTCACCGCCATGGGTGGCAACTACCGCCTTATCGCCGACCAGAAGCTGCAGTATTTCCGTGTGGAGACCCTCCTGAACGGTCAGCCCGCTTCGCTGCAGGCCGACGGGACAGGTGCGCTCTGGGTAATCGGTGCTGACTTCGGAAAGCCCGGTGTAGGCTCCAACGAGACCGGCTGGACTACCGAGAAGGCTGTCTGCATGGCTCCGGTGGCCGACAAGGTATATCAAATGACCCTCGTGGGGGGAAAGACCGTGAAGACCACCTCCACCAACTTCAAGTTCTATGGCGACGCCATGAGCTGGGGCAATGAGTTCAAGCATGACCGCCTGACCTCCGCGTCGAATCTCATCGGTGTTGGTGACGGCGATGGCCATGACGACGGGAACCTCTACCTGCTCGACGGGGTGACGCTGAAAGATAATGTGATTTATGTGTTCCGCGTTGACTTCACCGCAGGTGTCGACAAGGGTGTGCTGACCGTCACCGAAGAGGGTGAGCAGCCTTTCGAGGAGAAGCCGATTTACCTCAACGGGGTAAAGATGACCACAGGCGACAACGCCATCTACACCCTCGTCACCGACCTCGCTCAGGGTGGTACCCTGGAGTTCAACTCAGTGGACGGGTTGGCCGACTACTATTTCGACCCCGACTTCCTGAGCTACGACTCAGACAATGACGTGATTACCTTCCTCCCCGTCGACGGCACCTATCAGGTGGTTCTCGACAAGCTCGGCGGCACAGTCTCCGCCCAGCGTTTCGACGGCACATCACCCGCCACACTGTCGGCCGACGGTCATGGAGCCATCTACATGATGGGATGGGGAGCCGGTTCGCCGAGCCTTGACTCACAGTTCGGCTGGGAGACAAGCCAGGCTTACGGCATGGCCGAGATTTCCCCCAAAGTGTACCGCTTCACCGCCGTGGCCGGTCCTGAGAACGGCTCTGAAATCGGACAGCGTCTGCGCAGCGACTATATCAGCGTGAAATTCTTCCACCAGAAAGGTTGGGGTGGTGAGTTCAATCCCTCCAACGGCAACGGCCTGTCACTCGCTCCGGGTAGCGAGGCACTGCTGAAAGCCAACAGCGACGGCAACTTCGAGCTGGCCGCCGGTGTGACCCTGGAGACCGGAGCCACCTATGTTATGACCATCGACCTCTCGGCAGGCAATGAAGCCGGGGTGATCTCGCTGGTGAAAAAGTAAAATAAATCCTACCAGTTACTTTCCTTGATTCTGATGCTCAAGCAAATCCTTATATCTTTTGTTGCCGGGATGGCGGCGGTTACAGCCGCCGCCGACACCCCGGTCTATCTCGACCCCTCGCGTGACATCGAGGAGCGGGTGGAGGACGCGCTCTCGCGGATGACCACCGCCGAGAAGGTGGCCATCCTCCATGCCCAGTCGAAGTTCTCATCTCCCGGTGTGGCCCGGCTTGGAATCCGTGGCCTGTGGACCACCGACGGCCCCCACGGTATCCGTCCCGAAGTGCTTTGGGATGAATGGGACCAGGCCGGATGGACCAATGACTCATGTGTGGCTTTCCCCGCCCTCACCTGCCTCGCGGCTACCTGGAACCCCGAGATGTCGGCCCTCTACGGGCGGTCGCTCGGTGAGGAAGCCCTGTATCGCGGCAAGGATGTGGTGCTTGGCCCGGGTGTCAACATCTACCGTACCCCTCTCAACGGCCGCAATTTCGAGTATATGGGTGAAGACCCCTATCTCGCCTCCCGTATGGTTGTCTCCTATGTCAAGGGGCTTCAGGAGAATGGTGTCGCGGCCTGTGTGAAGCATTACGCCCTCAACAACCAGGAAATCAACCGCCACACCACCAATGTGATTGTCGATGACCGCACGCTCTATGAGATTTACCTGCCCGCGTTCAAGGCGGCTGTCTGCGAGGGTGGCGCGTGGTCGATAATGGGTGCCTACAACTATTATCAGGACCAACACCTGTGTCATAACCAGCGGATGCTCAATGACATCCTCAAGGGTGAATGGGGCTTCGACGGGGCTGTCATCAGTGACTGGGGGGGCACACACGACACCGCCGAGGCTGTCACAAACGGCCTTGACCTGGAGTTCGGCAGCTGGACCAACGGCCTGAGCAACGGCACCAGCAACGCCTATGACAACTATTATCTCGCCAACCCTTACCTGGAGATGCTCGCCAAGGGGGAGGCTGACACCAAGACCCTCGATGACAAGGCGCGGCGTGTGCTTCGCCTGATATTCCGCACCTCCATGAACACCTGCAAGCCTGCCGGGTCGATGTGCAGCGAGGCTCATTACGCCGCCGCACGCCGTATCGGTGGGGAGGGTATCGTCCTGCTCAAGAATGACAAGGGGCTGCTCCCCCTGCCGCTCTCGGCCGTGAAGCCTGTCAGGCTGCTCGTGGTGGGTGAGAACGCCCTGAAGATGATGACCGTAGGTGGTGGCTCATCCTCGCTGAAAGTGCAGCGTGAAGTGTCGCCGCTTGACGGACTCCGCGCGGCTGCTCCCGAGGGCATGACGGTCGACTATGCCCGGGGTTACGTCGGGGATGTCACCGGTGAATACAACGGTGTGACCTCCGGTCAGGACCTTTCCGAATCGCGCAGCGCGTCGGAGCTTGTCGCCGAGGCTGTCGCCAAGGCCCGTCAGGCCGACTATGTGATTTTTGTCGGCGGCCTCAATAAATCGGCGGGTCAGGATTGCGAGGATGCCGACCGCGAGTCGCTTTCCCTTCCTTACGGACAGGATGAGGTGATTGTAGCCCTGGCAAAGGCCAATCCCAACCTTGTGGTGGTCAATGTGAGCGGCAATGCCGTCGCGATGCCCTGGGTCAAGCAGGTGCCGGCCATACTGCAGGCCTGGTTCCTCGGTTCCGAGGCCGGTAACTCCATCGCCGATGTCATTTTCGGCAAGGTCAACCCCTCCGGCAAGCTCCCGATGACCTTCCCGGTGAAGCTTGAGGATGTCGCCGCCCACGCTGTCGGGGAATATCCCGGAGTGAAGCGTCAGGATAAGGATATCTGGGACGAGAAATATTCCGAGGGTATCCTGGTCGGCTACCGCTGGCATGACACGAAGAAAATCAAGCCGCTCTTCCCCTTCGGCCATGGCCTGAGCTACACCACCTTCGCTTACGGGAAGCCCCGTGCTGACCGTCAGGGGATGACTGCCGGGGAGACGCTGACCATCACTGTGCCGGTGACAAACACCGGTGACCGCGAGGGGGCTGAGATCGTGCAGCTCTATGTCACGGATGTCAAGGCTCCCCTCCAGCGTCCGGCCAAGGAACTGAAGGGTTTCCGGAAGGTTCTTCTCGCCCCCGGTGAGACCCGTGAGGTGACCTTCACAATCACCCCCGATGACCTGGCTTATTTCGACGCTGACGCCCACGACTGGATGACCCACCCCGGAAAATATCAGGCCCATGTGGCATCATCCTCGGCTGACATCGCTTCGACCATACCGTTCACATTCAGATAATTTCCGCTTCGCCGAATACCGGCTCACAGTCGGCGAAAGGGTCGCCGACTGTGAGCCGTCGGGGCGGCGACCTCGTTTCGACTATTTTTCGTCACCCGAGGACTGTAATTCTGCAAAATGCGGATACGGTGTCAAGAAATTTGGAAAAAATACTTGAATATCGGATAAAATATCGTAATTTTGAGACATCTTTCTGACATTCATATTTTCTATCATACCCAACATTTTTAACCTAAATCAACAACATGAAGAAAATTTCTACTCTTCTCGCTGCAATGGCTGTGGCCGCAGCAGCAAACTCTGTTTCCGCAGAAACAGTATGGTGTATGCCCGGTACCTATCAGGACTGGAAGCTTGAGACCAACCATTTCGATGACAACGGCGACGGCACCTATTCCCAGACAATCGCCGACCTCTATGGCGACTTCAAGATTGTCATGTTTGAGGGTGCTTCAAGCTGGGACAACCAGTGGTGTACCAACGGCACCCCCCTGGAGGATGGCGTGCCCTATCAGGCTAAAAAGGAAAACAACGGAGGCAACATCCTGATGGCCGGTGACAACGTTCACTACATCAACGCCAAGGTGACCATCACCCCGGGTGCGGATGACGCTCTTACCATTCTCGTTCAGGCAGAACGCGTCGAGGATGGTCAGGAAACCTGGCAGCTCGTCGGCGAGGCTCCTCTGGAATGGAACTTCTCTACCGCTCCCAAGTTCACAAAGGGTGACGGCGACGTATGGACTCTCGCCTACACCGGTACTATTACCAAGGCCTTCAAGGTTGTAAAGAACGCCGCATGGTCCAACTCCTACTCCACCGCAGGTGCCCTTGAACTCGATCAGGTTTACACCCTTACCGGTCCTCAGGATCCCATCGACAACATGTCTCCCGCCAGCGGTTCATGGGAGAATCCTACCTTCACCCTCACCACCGGTGATACCGTTACCCTCAAGGTTACAACCGCAGGTTCAGGTGTAGAGGCTGTTGAGGCAGATACCGCTGCCGGTGAAGCTGTTTACTACAACCTCCAGGGTCAGCGCGTGGCCAACCCCGAGAAGGGTCTCTTCATCCGTCTCCAGGGTGGCAAGGCTACCAAGGTGGCTCTCTGATAGCCCGGCTTGCTCATAGAAACTCAAGAAGCTCCTTCCGCGCCCAGGCGCGGAGGGAGCTTTCTGTTTCAGCGGGATATCAAGAAAGATTACCAGCTTACGCGGATACCCCCTCCCTCCCAATACTCCCATAATTCCCATTTCTCCCAGAGGTCTCGCAGATTACGCGGATTACGCAGAGGCCATCCGGGGGGATATTGCTGGATTCTCGCCCGGATGGCCTCTGCGTAATCCGCGTAATCTGCGAGACTTTATAATACCGGTTTGATTGGGGAATAATACCAGTTTGATTGCGGACGCGCCACGGCGCGTCCCTACAAGTGGATGGAAGCCATCAGGAGATGGCTTCTGCGTAATCTGCGAGACCTCTAATAAGATTGGGAAGAAATGGGAATTATGGGAAAGAATGGGGGGATTGGGAAAGAATGGGAGATTGAGGGGGAGGGCAAAAAAATTGGGGTCGCGCTTTGGGCGCGACCCCGGACGGGCGCTTCAGGATGGGCTTGAACCAACGACCCCCTGATTAACAGTCAGGTGCTCTAACCAACTGAGCTACTGAAGCATTTTCGCTGCCTTGACCGGGAAAGGCCTTGGCGGCGGAGGGTGCCGCTCGGCTTTTGGCTTTCGCGGCGATATATGCTGTAAAATTGTCTTATTGCGCTTCAGGATGGGCTTGAACCAACGACCCCCTGATTAACAGTCAGGTGCTCTAACCAACTGAGCTACTGAAGCTTTTGTCGTTGCGGCGACGCGCTGTGGCGATGCTTGGCAAGACGCTTGATGGCCTCTCTGGGCTTTTGCGTTGCAAAATTACGGTATTTATTTTAATCTCGCAACTTTTTCGTGAATTATTTTTGAGATTTTGATTTCTCTACCAACGGATTTGCCCTCCGGCGGTTGCCGGAGAGGGCTTCAGGGGTTGATGCGGCGGAGGAGGAGACGGTCAACCAGGGCGTGGTTGGTGGAGAAATTCATGTTCTCGTTCTCGGGGAGGTATTTCAGGGTGATGACGTGACGGCCCGGGGTGAGGTGGACTTGCAGGGAGTTGGTGTGGCTCCAGTCGTTCCAGTTGCCGACTCCGCGCTGGGGGAAGACAACGGTGCCGAGGCGGTTGTTGTCGACCAGGACGGTGCGGATGGCGCACTTGTTCTGGGTGTTTACGGGGCCGTTGCCGTTGGCGTAGCGGAAGTCGAGGGAGTATGTCCCGGCCTCCTTGATGTCCACTCCGATATGGATGGGGAGGGTGGTGTGGTCGATTTCAGCGAAACCTGTGCCGCGATACCCCTTGAGTGGGGCGAGGGGGATGTTGCAAGCCTCGGAGGAGGTGATTTTTGTGGTCTCGACAGGCATCTCCACGGCGATTACCGGGCGGTTGCTGCGGGGCTCGGAGGCGAATGACTCCACGCCGTTGGCATCCACACCAATCACCTGGTATTCACCCGGCTCTGCGGCGTTCCAGGTGGTCTCGTTGGTGATGGCGATGCGGTTGCCGTCTAGCAGGATGACATAATGGTCGATATATTCGATAGGCTGCCACTGTAGCAGGTTGAGACGCGGGGTGTTCTCGCGTCCGGGAACGGAAGAGTCGTATGTGAGCCAGGCGATGGGGGTGAGGGGAGCCTTGACGTTGGCTGTCTCGTTGACCTTTATCGGCTGGGGGACATTGTTGTCCATCACAATCTTTATTTCCTGCTCACCCTTGAGGTCGGCGGGGATGAAGGGGATGTGGGCCTTGCCGTTGAGGAAGAATTTCGAGATGCGGTTGCCGTAGCCCTCGATGGAGATGTTCAGCACCATGTCGCGGTAGCGCAGGCCTGTAAGCAGGCGGTGGTCGTCGAGCTGCTTGGGAATGAAGGGCTTGAAGGATATGCCGTCGGTCTCGGGGGTGATGCCGAAGAGCATCTTCATTGTCAGGGCGAGGTTGCCGGAGAGGGACCAGAGCATGTTGGAGGAGTTAAGCTCTGTGGTGATGTCGCCGTTGTCGAGGTTGAAGTTCTCCTTGTTTGTGGCGAAGAGGGCTGCCGGACGGAATACCGAGCCGAGGCCGAGCATCACACCCCGGGAATTGGCCGCCTTGGCGTTGGCCAGCGTCCAGTAAGAGGCCACGAAGGGCCAGAGGGCGTTGTTATGGTAGGCGGGCATGTCGGCAATCTGCGGGATGAAAATCGCGGGGCCGAAGGGGGTTACGGGGTTTTTCTCGGTGATGAGCTTGGCGCGTTCAGGCGAGGCCACATCATAGAGAATCGCCAGCGACTCGCCGAGGGTCTCGGCGCGGGGATTCATGATGAGGTTGTCGCGGCCATAGAGATACATTCCGTAATATCCCTTGTCGTTGAGCCACAGCTCGTCGTTGATGGCTTGGGCCATCTTTTCGGCACGGGCGGCGTAGGTGCGGGCATCGGCGTTGTGGCCGAGGATGGTGGCCATCTCGGCGAGGATCTTCCAGGCCTGGGCGTGGACGACCGAAGTTCCGAGAGCCTCGCTCTGGTAGATGTCGGCGGTCTGCATCCATCGGGGGTAGCTCTGTTCGCGCCAGTCGATGAAGGATGTCTCGCCGCGCACCAGTCCGGTCTCGCGGTCATAGATTGTGGCGTAGTCATCCTCGAGGGATTTCTTCATGATGGGGTAAGCGCGGCGGAGCCAGTTTAGGTCGCCGGTGGCCTTGTATACCTCGAAGGCGGCGATTCCCCAGATCTGACGGTCGGAGCTGACGGGCCATGCGCCTCCCGAGCCGGTGTCCTGTATTATGGTGCCGTTGGGTGAAATCTTGTGTTCGAGCGAGATGCGCGACACCTCGGGCTGGAGCATGGCCATCGAGAGGATTATCGAGTAGCTGACATCGCGGGTCCAGACTCCGGGCCATTCCTTTCCGGTGCGGAGTGTGGAGTCAGGCTCTACGGCGTTGACCATCTCGTCAAGCCCCATATTGAAGATGGCGTTGTGGAGGGTGTTGGAGGATGAGAGGCGGGGATAGGATGATATGTCGTTTTTGAGGTGCCACTCCTTATCGATTGGCATGAAATATCCCGGGGCGGCTGAATAGTCGGAGATGATGGTGGTGTCGTCAGGGGCATAAGCCTTGAAAGGACCCTGGAAGATGGTGTCTCCCACCCAGCGGTAAGCTGGGGTCTCCAGAATAACCCCGTCCATAGCGGTGATTTCGGGAGTCGCCTCTACTTGCGGGGCGTTCTTCTTCTTTTTCGCGGCTATATCTCCGGGAAAAGCGGCCAGCAGGGCGACAGCGACAGAAAGCCGTGTCAGCAAAGAGGCAGAGAGACGGAGATAATTTGTGGTTCCTGATTTGTGGAGCATATTGTGAAGAGTGGGAATCTTGTTAAAAGTCGCTTTAGATACCAGCCGACATATGCCGGACTGAAGGCGGGAATGCCGGGGAGAGAGCCGAGCATTGTTTGAGCCTACAAATATAACGCCTTTTTCACGAATTGTTTCACTTCGCGGGGATATTTTTTTGGAATCTGCGGGGGAAATTTCGTAATTTTGCAAAAACGGCTCATCGCCGCGTGTCTGACAGACAATAATGTAATACAATCATATGAACATTTCCGCAAGACTGATTCACGGAGCCGCGATAGCTTTCGCGGCCGCCGTAGCGGGCGGTTCGGCCCTGACAGCCGACGCCTGCACCAGCCTGATCGCCGCCAAGGGGGCGACAGCCGACGGGTCGGTGATGGTTACCTACGCCGCCGACTCCCACAATCTATACGGCGAGCTTTACCGCCAGCCTGCCGCCGACCATCCCAAGGGAGCAATGCGCCCGGTGATCGAGTGGGACACCAACAAACATCTCGGGGAGATTCCCGAAGTGGCCCACACATACTCGACCGTCGGCAACATGAACGAACATGGTCTGGTAATCGCCGAAAGCACCTGGGGAGGCCGCGAGGAGCTGGCCGGAACCGGCATCATCGACTACGGTTCTCTGATATACATCACCCTGCAACGCGCCAGGACGGCCCGTGAGGCAATCAAGGTCATGACCCAGCTGGTCAAGGACTACGGCTACGCCTCGTCAGGAGAGTCATTCTCTATCGCCGACCCCGATGAGGTGTGGGTCATGGACCTTATCGGCAAGGGAAAGACAGCCAAGGACGCGGTATGGGTAGCCCGCAGGGTGCCCGACGGCTACATCTCGGGCCACGCCAACCATCCCCGCATCCATAAGTTCCCCCTGAAGGACAAGTCGGGGGAGACCATCTACAGTCCCGATGTCATCAAGTTCGCCCGCCAGCAGGGATATTTCGACGGGAAGGATGAGGATTTCGACTTCTCCAAGGCTTACGCCGTCACCGACTTCGGGGCGTTGCGCGGATGCGACGCCCGAGTGTGGAGCTACTTCAACAAGTTCGCCAAGGGCATGGACGCTTACCTCCCCTGGATCGACCGCGCCGAGGGTGAGCCTATGCCACTGTGGGTCAAGCCTGACACCACCCTGACCGCCAATGACCTGAAATGGATGATGCGCGACCACTTCGAAGGCACACCCTACGATATGACAGAGGATGTCGGCGCGGGCCCGTTCAAGGTGCCTTACCGCTGGCGTCCGATGGAGTTCGAGGTCGACTCGGTGAAGTATGTCCATGAACGCGCCATCGCCACCCAGCAGACCGGCTGGAGCTTCGTGGCACAACTGCGTTCCGACCTACCCGACTACCTCAAGGGACTGCTCTGGTTCGGTACCGACGACGCCAACACCTGTGTCTACCTGCCGGTGTTCTGCTCCGTCACCGAGATTCCCCTGCAGCTCGGCCACGGCGACACCAACACTTTTGACCGCAACTCCAATTTCTGGATGAACAACCTCGTTGCCAATCAGGCCTACAACCGTTACAGCCAGATGATTCCCGACATCCGCAAGGTGCAGAAGAACATTGAGGACTCTATCGCCGTGGATGTCGACAAGGCTATCCGCGAACTGCCCCAGTTTGACAGCGAGGATGCCAAGGCCCTCACCAACGACCTGCTGGCCATCTGGGCCCAGAGCGCGACCGACCAGTACCGCGACCTGGCGACATTCCTCTTCGTGAAATACATGGACGGCAATATCAAGAAGCAGAATCCCGACGGGTCGTTCCTCCGCACCGAGGAGGGGATTCCGGCTTATCCCGAGTTCGGAGGGTATGATGACCCGCGCTACTTCGAGAACATCGCCAAGACCACCGGTGACCGCCTGAAGGTAAGGGATATAAAGTATTGAGGCCGATGAGAAGCGAGGAAGACCTGAAGGGGCTGTCGCTGTTGGGCAGCAAGGCCACCGAATACCGCTCTGACTACGCGCCGGAGGTGCTTGAGACATTCGACAACAAGCACCCCGGGCGGCGTTACCTGGTCAGCTTCATCTGCCCGGAGTTCACATCGCTCTGCCCCAAGACCGGACAGCCCGATTTCGCCAAGATTATCATCAACTATATCCCGAGGGAGAGGATGGTCGAGAGCAAGAGCCTGAAGCTCTATCTCTTCTCGTTCCGCAACCATGGGGATTTCCATGAGGATTGCGTCAACATCATCCTCAACGACCTCAAGGAGCTGATGGATCCCTGGTATATCGAGGTGCTGGGGGTGTTCACCCCCAGGGGTGGCATCGCCATACATCCTTTCGCCAATTACGCCGACCCGGCTGACCCGGCTATGACGGCGTTGGCGGCGAGCCGCTTGGCGGCCGCCTTTGACCGTGCGACCGGGGCCTGACAGGCGCCAGGCTATAGATTGCCAGGCGGCTCTCTGAGGAGAGCCGCCTGGTTTTTTATTGGGGGGAATTTTGGGAAATTTGGGAGTTTTGGGAGTTTTGGGAGGATTGGGTGAATTGGGGGGTAGGGATTTTACCCCTCGCTGCGCTCGGGCCCCGGACGGGAGGGTCAGGAGAGCTTGCGGGCGAGGAAGAAGCGGCGGGTGAAGAGGAGGATGAGGAGGGTACCGGTGGCCTGGGAGGCGGCGGTGAACCAGAAGGCGGTGGAGTAGCCGAAGTATTGGCTCAGGACGCCGCCGAGGAGGATGCCAAGCCCCATGCCGACATCCCAGGAGGTGAGGATGGAGGAGTTGGCGGTGCCGCGCTGGTCGTGACGGGCCACGGAGATGAACATGTTGAGGAAGGCGGGGTACATGCGTCCGTTGCCCAGTCCGATGAGGAGGGCCGAGAGGTAGAAGGCCCATATCCCGGGGGCGAGGGCGAAGAGGGTGTAGCCGACGGTGCTGATTATCGCCCCTTCGAGGGCGTTCTCGGTGAGTTTTCCGGCGCGCAGCCCTTTGACTCCGTAAAGGCGCGAGACGAAGAGCCCGGCTGAGAGGAGGGCGAAGAAGATGCCGGTGCCGTCGACGATGCCGAGCTGCTGCTTGCCGTAGAGGGCGACATAGTTTGACATGACTCCCCAGCAGAGGCCGAAGAGGAGGATGTTGACGGCCATCATCCATGCGCGGGTGAGGAAGAAGTGGTCCATGCTCAGGTGGGGTTTCCCCTCGACCGGCTTGCGGTAGGGGACGCGGATGGCGGTGGAGCACCAGAATCCGAGGAGCGCCACCCCGAGGGAAATCCAGAAAAGGAGGGTGAAGTTGCCGGTCGCGCCGTAAATCCAGATTCCGGCGGAGGGGGCTACGGCCATTGCGAGGTTGTTGCTCAGCCCGTAGAAGCCTATCCCCTCGTTGCGGCGCGATGAGGGGAGGACATCGACGGCGACGGTGGAGTTGGCGACTGTGGTGGCCCCGAAGGGCAGTCCGTGGATTGTCCGGACGATGGCGAACATCAGCAGTGTCCCGGCTCCGACATATCCAGTGAAGCAGATGAAGAAGAAAAAGAAGCAGGTCACCAACACCTTCTTGCGGTTGAAGCTGTCGACGATGAATCCGCTGAAGGGACGGACGATGAGGGCGGCGATGACGTAGCCCGACAACACCAGCCCGATCATGTCTTTGTCGGCACCGAACTGGGCGTCGAGATATATCGGCAACAGCGGGGTAAGCAGGTAGAAAGAGAAGAACAGCAGGAAATTGCCTGCCATGGCGATGCAGTAGTCGCGGTTCCAGAGCTTTTCGAGGGGTTGCTTTTTCCCCGGGAAAGTTATGTTTTCGGGATGTTTTTCCATACCAACGGTGAAAATCAGCCTGCAAATTTACATAAAACCCTCCGGTAACGGGCTCAGTTAACTTTTATTTGCACTGCGGGGTAATAAACCATCCTCTCCGGCGTTAAGGATATAGATACAATTGAATCTTACATGAATATCAGCATATTTGGACTTGGATATGTGGGTTGCGTCGGCGCCGCCTGCTTCGCCTCGATGGGGCATAAGGTAACAGGGGTCGATGTGTCGGCCACAAAGGTGAATCTCATCAACTCAGGCCGCCCTACAATCATTGAGCGCGACATCGAGGAACTTTGCCGCAAGGGGCACGAGGCCGGGCTGCTGTCGGCCACTTCCGATGTCACCTCGGCTGTCTGCTCGACCGACATCTCCTTTATCGCCGTCGGTACCCCCGGCTCGGGTCACGGCCATCTCGACCTGTCATACATATATGGTGTGGCGCGGGAAATCGGCGAGGCGCTTGCCAAGAAGGAGGGCTTTCACGTCGTGGCCATCCGCAGCACCGTTATGCCCGGCACCAACAAGAAGGTCACCGACATCATAGCCGAGGCCTCCGGAAAGACCCCGGGGGAGGATTTCGCCGTGGTGTCAAATCCGGAATTCCTCCGCGAGGGGACTTCGGTGCATGATTTCATGAATCCCCCCTTGACGCTGGTCGGCACCGACTCCCCCCGCGCCGCCGCCGTCATGGAAGCCCTTTACGGCCCTCTCCCCGCCGAATATATCTCGACTGACATCCCCGTGGCGGAGATAATGAAATATGTCAACAATACCTACCACGCGCTGAAAATCGTCTTCGGCAACGAGGTGGGGGCCATCTGCAAGAGCCTGGGAATCGATTCCCACAAGGTGATGGACATATTCTGCCGCGACAAGCAGCTCAACATCTCCCCCTATTATTTCAAGCCGGGATTCGCCTATGGCGGTTCCTGCCTCCCCAAAGACACCAACGCCCTGCGTGCGCTGGCCGCCGACAATTATGTCGATGTGCCGGTAATCAACCATATCGAGAAGAGCAACACCATCCACCGCGACCGCGCCCTGGAGCTGATTATGGCTCAGGGGAAACGGAAAATCGGTGTGCTTGGCCTGAGCTTCAAGGCGGGGACGGACGACCTCCGCTGCAGCCCCATCGTGGAGGTGATAGAGTCGCTGCTCGGAAAGGGATTCCAGGTGTCGATATATGACAGGAATGTCGAGGTAAGCCGCCTGACAGGCACCAACCTCGATTTCATAATGAGCAAGATACCCCACCTGCAGCATTTCGTCACCGACGACCTCGACGCGGTGGCCTCAGGAGCGGATGTGCTTGTCGTCACCAACCGCGAGAAGGAGTTTGCCGACATTCCCGCCCGTTTCCCCGGAAAAATCATTGTTGACCTCGTAAGGATGTGGGACACCATCGACTACGACGGCCATTACGACGGTCTGGCGTGGGCACCCATCAACACCAACGCGGCCCAGTTGGCCGAGACTGGCAGGGATTTCTGCAAATGCCGGTTCTGAAAAACGAATCACAAGCATAATATAGCTGCCGGATGGGTAAGTTAGGCTGGTATTTCAACCGGCTCAGGGCGATGTCGCCCCGTGAAGTCGTGTGGCGACTGGAGCAGAAACGGCTCCAGCGTCAGGAGCTTGCGCGGTTCAGGGAGAAACAGGCGGTGACCTCCCCGCTGTATCCGGGGGTGGAAGGGTTGGTTGACAAGGTGTTGGTCAAGCCGGATTCATCCCGCGACACTGAGACTGTCCGCGCCATTCTGCGTCTGACGGAGGAGTATGGGCGGAATCACGGCGACGAGTCGATACGTCTGCTCGGGGGATTCCGTTATGAGGATTACGCCACCGACTGGCATGCGGGGTTCAACACCTCCCGTAAATGGCCCCTCGAACCGAGCTATTGCCTTGAATACAAACAGCGCGACGATATCGGGGATGCCCGTGTCAACTGGGAGCTTAACCGCCACCGCCAGTTTGTCAGGCTCGCTGCCGCCGGGAATGAGGGCCGCCTTGAGGCGTTGCTCGATGACTGGGCTGACAAGAATCCATTCCTCTGGGGCATATCATGGACCTCACCGATGGAGACAGCCATCCGGTCGATTTCATGGATGACCGCCGCCCGGTTGCTGATGGCCCGGGGAGAGCGGAATGAAGAGCTCGTGAGGAAGCTGCTCACCGGAGCGGCCAACATGACCGAATACCTTACCCGCCACGAGAGCGGTTTCTCCTCAGCCAACAACCATCTGATAGTGGAGGTGGCGGCGGTGACACTTGCTGGATTCCTCTTCGGCAACCGGGAATGGGTCGGCCCGTCGTTCGACATCCTTGACCGGGAGCTGCGCCATCAGGTCAGTGCCGACGGTGTTGACCTCGAAAGCTCGCTTCATTACCACGGATTCGTGCTGGAGGCTTACCTGCTTGTCTGGCGCGGGATGCGCGAGAACGGTATGGAGATTACGGCGTCATGGCGCGACCGTCTCGACGAGATGGCGCGGTTTGTGGCCGCGAGCCGTGTGGCCGACGGGGTATGGTGTGTGTTCGGCGACGATGACGAGGCGCGGATTTCCGACCCCGGATTCGGCGATGCCGACTATTTCGACTATCTCCTCGACCTTTACGCCGACCTTTCAGGGAAGGATGTCAGGAAAGATGCCTCCCGATGGCCAGCGCGTCTCACATTCCCTGCCGGTGGATACAGTTTCCTCCGATGCGGGAGGATGTATGCCGGTATCGACCATGCACCCCTCGGGTTCGGCTCGATAGCCGCCCATGGCCATAATGACATACTCAGTTTCCAGCTCTTCCTCGACGGGAGGCCACTGCTGGTCGACTCGGGGACATATCTTTACCATACCGACCGGAAAAGGCGCGACCAGTTGCGCTCGACCCGGATGCACAACACCGTGACGGTCAACGGTCAGGAACAGTCTCAGATGTTGGGCGCGTTCCTCTGGGGGAAGAAAGCCGAGAGTTGCCTTCTGTCGGCTGAGGATGACGGCCTGTCGGCTTCGGTCAAAGGGCTGTCGGGGGTGACCCACACCCGCAAGTGGAAGATATCGGCCGGTGAGACCGAGACTCTGCTGGAGGTTACCGACAGCTTCGACAGGGATTGCCGCTGGGAGGCTACCTTGATTGTGGTCCCGGGACTGTCAGTCGTTAAGACCGGAGAACGAAGCGTCGAAATCGGGGGGGAATTGCGTGTGGACAGCTCCACCGGGGAGATTTCCACCGATGTAACAGAAATTGCTACGGAATATGGGAGGCTGACAGAGACCACCGCCATAAGGATTGTTGGCAATTCTCGCGAAAATTGCTTAACTTTGCAGTCGCTCTGACCGTCGCCTCCTTATAAATGAAGTGACATAACCAACGGCGGCGGGGCATTATTGACCATGGACCGCAAAATTCTTATCATAGTCGAGAACCTCCCGGTGCCGTTCGACACCCGCGTATGGCAGGAGGCCACGACACTCGCCCGCGAGGGATACACCGTATCAGTAATCTGCCCCAAAGGTAAAGGATACAACGAGGATTATGAATACCTCGAAGGGGTACATATCTACCGCCATGACCTCCCCAAGGAGGGGAACGGCCCGATAGGCTATGCCAGGGAATATTTCTCCGCGCTGTGGCATGAATACCGCCTTGCCCGCAAGATTTACAAGGAGCGCGGTTTCCATGTCATCCATGGCTGCAATCCCCCCGACAACATCTATATGGTGGCTTCCCGCTTCAAAGGGAAAGGGGTGGACTATGTGTTTGACCATCATGACATCTGCCCGGAGCTGTATGAGGCGAAGTTCGGAAAGACTTCAGGGCCGCTCTACAAGAGCCAGCTCTGGCTCGAACGCCACACCTATGACCATTGCACTTTCGCTTTCGTCACCAACGAGAGCTACAAGGAGATAGCCATCAGGCGCGGTGGCATGTCGCCCGACAAAGTGCATGTCTTGCGCAGTGGCCCGAGGCTGGAGCGTCTGAAAATCCAGCCCCCCAAACCTGAAATCAAGCGTGGAAAGAGATTTATGGTCGGTTATCTCGGGGTAATCGGTCAGCAGGAGGGGATTGAATACCTCCTTGAGGCTGCCCGTTGCCTGCGCGACGAGAAGGGACGCGACGATATCTTCTGGGGTATCGTGGGTGGCGGCCCCCACCTTGAGGCGTTACGCCGCAAGAGCGAGGAGATGGGGCTGCAGGATATCGTGGAGTTCACCGGACGCGTGTCTGACGAGAAGATGCTCGACTATCTCAACACCGCCGATGTCTGTGTCAATCCCGACGAGTACAACGCCATGAACGACAAGTCGACAATGAACAAGGTGCTGGAATACATGGCCCTCGGGAAACCTATCGTGCAGTTTGACCTCACCGAGGGACGCTATTCGGCACAGGACGCGTCGCTCTATGCCGAGCGCAACAATGCCCGAGACATGGCCGACAAGATTGTGATGCTGCTCGATGACCCCGAACGCCGCGAGAAGATGGCTGCCATCGGCCGCGAGCGCATCCTCAACGAACTGAGCTGGGACCACACCTCCCGCGCCCTCATCTCGGCCTACGACAACTACTTCCGCTCGCGCGGGCTGTAATTGAAATATCGATTCCTTTGGAATCGCTGCGCACGGGGGGCGGATTTATCTCTCAATTCTACTGTAGGGACGCGCCGCGGCGCGTCCGCGCCCACCCTATCGGCAAAAAAGGTCTCGCAGATTACGCGGATTACGCAGAGGCCATCCGGATTGGAAATCCATCAACATTCCATCCGGATGGCCTCTGCGTAATCCGCGTAATCTGCGAGACTTTATGATACCGGTTTTTATGATACCGGTTTGATTGTGGAATGATACCGGTTTGATTGCGGACGCGCCACGGCGCGTCCCTACAAGTGAATGGAAGCCATCCGGCGGGATTTCCCATCCGGATGGCTTCTGTGTAATCTGTGTAATCTGTGAGACCCCTGGGAGAATTGGGAGAGATGGGAGAATTGGGAAAGAGGGGAACAGGGGTGTCGGGTTATAACGGATTCCGCGTGGGGGCGGAATCCGTTACAGGGATCAGGGGACGAGGATCTTCTGCGATCCGTGGGCGGGGAGTGTCAGGATGTAGAGGCCGGGAGCAGCGGAGAGGGTGTTGCGGCCGGTGTGGAGGGTGGCGGCGGAGATGGTCTTGCCGTCGGGGGCGGTCAGGATGGCCTGGCCGTCGAGGGTGATGTCAGCGGGGATGGTGACAATCACCTGGCCGGGGGCGGTGGCGACCTTGATGCCGGAGGCATTTATTCCGTCGATTCCGGATGCGGGAATCACGTCGGCGCGGTTGGAGAGGGGATGCAGGCCGCCGTAATTCTTCTCTGCGGCCACATAATATGTGGCCTGTCCGTTGAAGTCATCGGTGTAGTTCCTGTCGGTCAGACCTGAGGCGATGACCTCGCCGTCGCGGAGGACGGAATAGGTCAGCTGTGAGGCATCCGACTGGGCGGGAGTGTAGCTGATGTCGTCGAGCTGCAGGCCGAATATGTCACGGCTGGTGTAACGGATGGCGAAGAAGCGGGCATCGGCGGGAAGGTCGGCCGTCACCTCCTCCCAGTAGGGGGTCTTGTCTGGCTCGCCGGTCTTTGTCAGGTAGGTTGACAGGAGGGTGAAGTCCTCCACATTGTCGCCGGTGGCGGAGGTGAGGATTTCGATGGTCTCCGAACCGTAGGCGTAGTGGAGGGGACGGACAAAGAAGCTGAGCGTGGTGCCACCCTTTACCTCGGGTGAAATCAGCCAGTCATCCGCGCTGACATTGTAGTCGAACGGGGAGAAGACAATCAGCGAGCGGGCCGAGAGCTGGTAGCCGGCGTAGATGTATTCAAATCCCGCGTCGGCGTAATCCCAGACTTGCCATGCCTTGGGTTTGCCGGAACCGGGGAAGGGCCGGCCTGAGAAGCCGATGACACGTTCGCCGTCGAGGTCGAGGTTGGTGAACAGTCCGAGTGACGTGCTGTAATCCCAGGGGGTCAGACCCTCGCAGTTGAGCATACCGGAGTCGGTGCGCGGGGCAGACCAAGAGAGGTTGACTGTGGATGACTCCCCGTCGCGTTCGGCGGTGAGGTCGCGGACGACATACTCAAACTGCACTTTCAATTCGGTCTCGCCGAAGACGGTGTTGTTGTCGGGGTCGGCGTCATTTTCGGGAAGCAGGGTGAGGTCGTAGTAGAGCGGCCCCTCCATACCTGCGTCGAGGGTGACATCATAGACCAGTTCAAGACTCTCTGTGGGCTGAAGGGTGACTTCCTGACCGGGACGGGTAGCCTCGGGGAATGACACGACATCGCCGTCGAGTGTGGTGAAGTTAAGCTCGGGGACAGTGACTGTCAGCTCCTCGCGGCCATAGTTGGAGGCCAGGAACTTCCAGGTTGTCTCCTTCTGGGCAACCATCGAGGAGTGTACGGCGGTCTCGCGGAGGGTCAGCTCGTGGTCGAAGTAATTATCCATTCCGTATGCGTCGAGCATCCAGATTTCATCGTCGTGGTTGCCTGTGAAACCGAAGTCAATCACCGGCTCGATCCACTGGCGGTTCATCAGTTCGGCAGGGAGGGGGAGGGAGTAGGTCTGCCATCCGGCGACATCGGAAGGCTCGATTGTGGCAATCGAGACAGGGCCGTCGAAGGTGAGGGCGCTGACCTCTGTTACGGCGCAGTGGGGATGGTTGTAGATGCGCAGCACCAGTCTCGCGCCATCCTCTGTCAGGGTCGAGAACTTGGGAAGGTGGAGCGAACCACGGGCGGCACCCTCCTCCTGAGTAAAAGCGATGAGGGCCTTGCCTGAGGCGTTTGCGGCTTCAGGAAGGGCTTCGGCAGGGTTGTCGAAATACCAGTCGAGTGTGTAGTCCTCACCGGGTTTGTCCATCGCGAGGGGCTGGAGGGTTATCTCGCCGTCGGCGAACTCCTCCATGGCGGGGATTTCGTAGGGCTTGCCGAGCATCACACCCTTGCCACGGGGTGTCTCACACTCACCGGCGACATTGGAACCGCTGACGGCGAGGTAGTGCATCGCCAGAGGGTAGGATTCGGGGATGGAGTAGACATACTCGCATACCCCCTGGGTCTCACCCACGCGGGTGTAGGAGCCACCTCCCGATGAGTGGCGGATGACATAGGTCATCTGCGCCGGGTCGGCATAACCGCCGTTGGCTCCTTCGGAGGGCTGTGTCCAGCGCAATGTCATGGTGCGGTTGTCCTCGCTGCAGGTCACCACGAGGTCGGTGACGGGGGCGGGGACATCCTGACCGGTGTAGACCCTGACAGTGGCGGGATTTGAAGCCCCTGCGGTGTTGCTGACAGTCACGGTGACATTGCCGTAGCCCTGGCCGTTGAGGATTTCAACGTTCATGGGGTCGCCGGGCTTTCCTATGAGGGTCTTGGTCTCGGCGGAGGTGGTGACTGTCGCTTCCAGGTTAATGTCTGAACCGAGGTTATCGCCGGCTTCGTTGAGGAGCGGCATCGTGAAGCTCACTATCGCCTGCTCGCTTCCCATCGGGGCGGCTGTGGCGGCGAGGTCTGAGACGGGGGCCGGGACGGTGGTCTGGCGGCCGTCAGCCTCCACCACGAAGTCGCGGAGGAATAGATGGAAGGCATTCTTTTTCGAGGTGGCACGCACGGCGAGGTAGGTCTTGCCGGTGTGGGTCGGGGCGAAGGAGAATTCCATCGGGGTGAATGCCTCGTTGCGGATTTCAGGGGAGGTATGGATTTTGCGCATTGAGGCGGGGTCGGGGGTCTCACCCTCCCATACCTCGTAGGTCTCGGTGAACTTGGGGCTTTCACCCATTCCGCGCACGTTGAAGGCGAAACGTATCATGGCGTCGGTGGAGGGGATGTTGACGGCGGGGAGAATCAGCCAGTCGTCGGCATCGTTGTCTACCGAGAAGTTGTAGCGGACAGCCCCGAATTGCTCGTAGTAGCTCCATACGCCGTCGTCGCCATTGGCGTTGACGGTCTGGAACTCGTTGTATTCCTCCTTGGTGGGCTGCATCGAGAAGGGGAGGGCGTAGATGTCACCCTCGCTGACAAGCTGGAGGGTGATGGCGCGTACCTGGGCTTCACCTTCGGTGTTCAGGCCGAGGTAGCGGATGCCACCCTGCGCGACACTTATGACGCGGCTGACGGTGGTGAACTCCTCGGTGGAGTCGAGGGTGAAGAGTGACTGCCGGGCAGCGTCGGCGGGGGCATTCCCCATCGACACCTCCACCGCGTCACCTTTGACCTCCATGGTGATTTTCACCCGGGAGTTGTCGGGGAGGATGAATGAGGGGGTGAAGCTGGTGGCGGCGGATATCTCGCGGGTATCGGGGAAGTCGACGGGGAGATGACGGGCGGGAGCCTCGTCGGTGGCCTCCAGGCGGAAATTGCGGGTCAGGAGCTTGTAGCGGTTGGCCGGTGAGGAGCAATGCAGGGCCGGACGGTAAAGGCCCGGTTCGGCCACGGTGAACACCACCTCGCGGCGGTATGTCTCGGTGCCTACGGTCGGGTCGGCGAAGAGTTCGCTGAACTGGGTGGGGTCGTCACCCTGGCCGAACAACACCTCGACAGACTCCCCGTTGCCCCAGCAGCGGGCATCGAAGGAGAATTTGTAGTTGCCTGCCTCTGGAATCTCGATTTCGGGGAAAAGGAGGTAATCGTCAGCGGCCTCAGTCTGGCTGTATTCATAGGCCATGCCCTCGTTGGCGGTGTCGTATTTCCAGGTCTTGCCATCCTCGTTGGCGTCGATGAATTGGAAATGGCGGCTCTCTGTGGCCAGTGGCACCATCTCGAAGGGGACGGTGAAGCCCTCCTGGGCCACCGCCTCGATGGCGATGTTGCGGACGTAGAGGGATATGCCCCATTCTGGGGAGTTGCAGTGGACCATCACATAGTATTCCCCGGCAGGGGTGGAGAACTCCGAGGTCAGCACCCCGTAGTTCATGTTTGGCACACTTGCGCAGCTGTATATGGTCACAGCGTCGGCGGCTGTGCCGGTCGGAGAGAGGCAAATCTCGAATGTCTCGGGACGGGCTGTCTGCTTGGCCTCAAGCGACAGGTTATAGCTTCCGGAAGGGGCATTGAAGCTGACAGGACCGAGGACGAGGTAGTCGTCGGCTACGCCTGAGACCCCAAGTCCCTCATAGCAGGCGGCTCCGTCAGGGTAGCCTTTCTCGAACTTCCAGGTCTTGCCGTCACCGTTTCCGTCGATGACAGCGGCCTGGTTGAAATCCTCCTGGGTCAGCAGGGGGAACTGTGCGGGGAGACTGACAGCCGGGGCTTTGGCCACACGCAACCGTGACAATTGTCCGGGTCGAATCTCCCGGAGGTTGCTTTCGGCGAGGCCGTTCCTCGGCAGAGGAGTGGAGGCCTGCGGGAGCAACGGGAACAGTGTCGCCGCAGCCAGAAATAGTAAAGATTTGTTCATTAGTGATAAATGATTAGAGTGGAATATTGTCGGGTAAAACGCGAATGATTGTCCCTCATCCGCAAAGTTAAACAAAATCCCCCATTGCGCCCTATATATCAGGGAGATTTATTGTGGGAAGATTGGGAATATTGGGAGTTATGGGAATTATGGGAATATTGGGAGTTATGGGGAAATTGGGAATTTTGGGAGGGGATTTTGGGATGTGGGGGAATTTGGTTATCTTTGGGGTGATAATTACATACAATGAATATAATGAGGAGAGATTGGTATGAATGCTGAAAATAAGGAGTTTATAAGGCCGATTGGGGATTACAGGGGACTGATTGTTTATAAGAAAGGGGAGTGTATCTATGATTTGACTTTTCATTTTGCCAACCGGTTTCTTGATAAGGAGGACAGGACGGTCGACCAGATGGTGCAGGCGGCGCGTAGCGGGAAACAGAATATCATTGAGGGGTCGGCCGCGGCGGTTACTTCCCGCGAGACTGAAATCAAGCTTTTCAATGTCGCCAAGGCGAGTTTCGATGAGCTTCTGGCTGATTATGAGGATTACCTGAGGGTAAGGGGACTGGGGTTGTGGGATGAGGAGAAACAACGACGGGTGAGGGATTTCTGCAAGGTCAACAATGATTCGGAATTATACCGGAGGATTGCGCCTTTGAGGGATGATGTGACGTTGGCTAATCTCTGTATCACGATGATTCGTCAGGAGCTGTATTTGCTGGTCAGACTGATTGAGAAGGCCAAACGCGATTTTCTGGAGAATGGGGGAATCAGGGAGGAGATGAGCCGCGCAAGACGGGAGTATCGGAGGAGAAATGAGGGATATTGATGGGGGAATGAGAGGGGATGGGAATTAATGGGAGTTTTGGGAGGATTGGGAATTATGGGAGATTTGGGAATTTTGGGAATTTTGGGAGATTTGGGAGATTTGGGAATTTTGGGAATTTTGGGAGGATTGGGAGTTATGGGCCACAAAGTTTTTGAGGCGCCCAAGGTCATCAATTTTCCCAAAATTCCCAAATCTCCCAAAATTCCCATTATTCCCATTGAAGATGGCAAGGCCCCGGGGGCCGCGCTGGGCGCGGCTACCGGGGCCTTGTGGTGGGGGAGGAGGGTGGGATTAGAGACGGGCTTTGATGGCGGCTGTCTCTGCCTCGTAACCGGGTTTCTCGAGGAGGGCGAACATGTTTTTCTTGTAGGCCTCGACTCCGGGCTGGTTGAAGGGGTTGACATCAAGGAGGTAACCTGAGATGCCGCAGGCTTTCTCGAAGAAGTAGATGAGCTCGCCGAGGTATTCTTCCTTGAGGGCAGGGATGATTACCTGCATGTTGGGGACATTGCCGTCGACGTGGGCAAGACGGGTGCCGAGTTCGGCCATCTTGTTTACTTCGTCGACGCGTTTGCCGGCGAGGTAGTTGAGGCCGTCGAGGTTGGCTTCATCGGTGGGGATGACGGTCTCTTTGTCGGCTTTGGCCACGGAGATGACGGTCTCGAAGATGGTGCGTTCGCCATCCTGAATCCACTGGCCCATAGAGTGGAGGTCGGTGGAGTTGTCGACTGACGCGGGGTAGATGCCTTTGCCGTCCTTGCCTTCGCTCTCGCCATAGAGCTGCTTCCACCATTCTCCGAAGAAGTGGAGTTTGGGGTTGTAGTTGACCATGATCTCGATTTTCTTTCCGGCGCGGTAGAGGGCGTTGCGGGTGGTGGCGTAGAGGAAGCTGGGGTTGGAGTCGTTGGCTGCGACGGTAGCGGCTTCCATATGGCGTGCGCCATCGAGGAGCTTGCGGATGTCGAATCCGGCGACGGCGATGGGGAGGAGTCCGACGGGGGTCAGCACAGAGAAACGTCCGCCCACGTTGTCGGCGATGACGAATGTCTTGTAGCCTTCCTCGGTGGCGAGCTGGCGGAGCGCGCCGCGTTTCTCGTCGGTGATGGCCACGATGCGTTTTGCGGCCTCGGCTTTGCCTACCTGCTTCTCAAGCTGCTCTTTGAGCAGACGGAAGGCGATGGCGGGCTCGGTGGTGGTTCCTGACTTGGAGATTACCACGATACCGAATTTCTTGTCTTTGAGGAAATCCTGAAGTTCGTTGAGGTAGTCCTCGCCGATGTTCTGGCCGGCAAAGAGGACGTTGCAGCGGCGGCTGTCACCCTTTTCGCGGAGCATCGAGAAGCTGTCGCCGAGGGCTTCGATGACGGCCTTGGCTCCGAGGTAGCTTCCGCCGATACCGATTGCGACCACGAACTCGCAGTTTTCGCGGAGATCTTTGGCCACGGCCTCGATGTCTGCAACGAGGCTGTCGGGTGTCTGGGAGGGAAGGTTGACCCATCCGAGGAAATCGGAACCGAGTCCGGTCCCTTTATGGAGTTTCTCAAGGGCGGCGGTTGCCTCCGGGTCAAGGGCCTGGATCTGCTCGCCTGTTACGGTCTGAAGGACATCCTTCACATTGACTTTGATTGTTTCCATGTCGATATTTAAATTTGTGTATGGTTTCTGGGGTTGGGAATTATGGGAGTTTTGGGAGGATTGGGGGAGGGGGGATGCTTGGGGAGGTCAGGGGTTGCGGGTCAGCTTTATCAGCTCGAGGCGTGAGGCCGATTTGCGGGTGACCTCGAGGCGGAGCGGGCCGAGCTCGATGGTTTCCCCCTGTGCGGGAATCTGACCGGTCTCGCAGAGGATGTATCCGGCGAGGGTCTGGTATTCGTCTGACTCGGGTATGTCGAAATGATAGGTCTCGTTGAGATGCTCGATTTCGATGCGTCCCGAGAACTCCCAGACATCGGGGGCGAGCTGGCGCTCCACGATGTCGGTGGAGTCGTGTTCGTCCTGTATGTCGCCGCAGATTTCCTCCATGAGGTCTTCGAGGGTGACCATTCCGGCGGTGCCCCCGAACTCGTCCACAATGACGGCGATGGAGCGCTTCTCGGCCAGCAGGCGGCGCATCATCTTGCTTGCCAGGAGGGTCTCCGGGGCGTAGACTACCGGTTTGAGGCGTTCTTTCCAGTCGACCTCGGGGGTGAACAGTTCGCTGACGTGGATGTAGCCCAGCACGTTGTCGATGTCCTCGCGGTAGACCAGAATCTTTGAGCGTCCGGATGAGGTGAAGAGGGCCGAGAGGGTGTCGCGGTCGGTGGAGTCGATGTCGACGGCCACGATTTCGTTGCGGGGCACCATGCAGTCGCGCAGATGGGTCTCGGAGAAGTCAAGGGCGTTATGGAAAATCTGGACCTCGCGCTCCACCTCGGCGTGTTCGTCGGCTTTCTCGTCGATGGTCTGCTCAAGGTATTCGTTGAGGTCGCCCATCGAGATTATGCCGAGTTTGGTGTCCTTGTCCTTTATGCCGCCCAGGCGCATCAGCAGCTTGGAAATCCATGTCGAGAAGAGCGACACGGGATACAGCAGGCAGTAGAGCAGGGCGGTGAAGGGGGCCACCAGCCGCAGCGAGCGGTTGGGGTTGATGCGGAAGATTGTCTTGGGGAAGAACTCGCCGGTCAGCAGTATGACCAGTGTGGAGAGGAGGGTCTGGCTTATCAGCACCCATGCCTGGTTGTCGAAGATGGTCTCAAGCCACGGCTCTATCATCTTTGCCGCGCCGATACCGTAAACCACCAGCACGATGTTGTTGCCTACCAGGATGGTGGAGATGAAGAAGTTTGGGTTGGAGTAGAAAAGGCTCAGGCAGCGGCCCAGAAGCCCTCCCTTCTGTATGTCAAGCTCCACACGCACGCGGTCGGAGGTGACGAACGCGATCTCGATGCCCGAGAAGAGCGCCGAGAAACCGAGTGCGATCAAAGTCAGTATCAGCCAGGTTGCGTCCATTTGTTTTTCATTGTCATGAGGTCAACGGTTGCTGACGAAATCGGAGGTGGGGAAGATTCCCGAAGGGCGGCGGATGACATATTCGGTCATCGCCTCGTTTGACTCGAAGCCGTAGCCTTCGATAATCCTGTCAGCCCGTTCGATATGTATGAAAGAGTCGGAATAGAGTTTGCGTTGGGTCTGGTCCCAATATAGTTGCTGGGTGAGGAATCGGTCGCCGTTTACATTCTTCATCCTTACATTGCGGTCGAACCTCCAGATTTTGGTCACGCTCCAGTATGTGGCGGTGTCGGCCGTGAATGTGCCATTCTCCTTCATGTCATTATCATATTTAATAACGTACAGACCCTCCGGGAAGTTCCAATGAGGTTCTTTTGCTTCCTCAAACATCAGCCAAAGGGGGGCTGTGATGTGGTAGCGGGTGAAGCCGGAGTCGGAGATGGTGGTGGAGACATCGATGGTCTTCATGGTCGGGAATGTCTCGGGGTCGGCGGAGATGGCGATTGTCTCGCGCTTGTCTTCGCCGCATGACTGCATGACAATCCCCGCGCCGAAGCCGAGGGCTGTCAGCACCAGCGGGAAGAGTCTCATTGTCAATCCTTTCCTGTCCATAAAGGGGAAACACACCGGGGAGCGTGACGGTCGCGGGTCAGCGCAGCTTGTTCTGCCAGAACCAGAGCTCGTTGACGTTCACTCCGATTGTGAACTGGAAATAGTTCTCGCTGACCAGCTTGACGGGATGAGCCTCGCGGTGGCGGTATTCAAACGAGAGGTTGATCATAGTCTTGGTGGAGGGGGCGGGGAGACCGAAACCGAGCGACAGGCCGTATTCCCTGACCGAGTTGCTTCCTACCATTATGTAGTCGTTGGAGCAGTAGCCACCCAGGCGGTAGCGCACACGCTGGATATAGTTGCCTCGCAACGCGGGCTGGAACTCGGCTCCGAGGGCGGCTTTCCAGCGGTTGTCGAACTGGTTGGCCCCGGCGTTGTCGAATCCTTCGATAAGGCGGTATTTGACATCCTTCCAGGGCTGGTAGGTGAAGTCGGCCTCGACGGTGAGTTTCTTGCGCCATTTCCAGGAGATACCGGCACCCCAGGTCTCGGGCTGGTCATAATGGCCCTTCATGGAGCCGTAGCCGATGGTGTCGTTCTTGGTGTCCTGGCCGACATCATACTTTACTCCGTAGGCATGGCCGTGGAACGACTTGCGGGGGGTGTAGATGACACCGAGGGTCACCTCATTCTCCGGGTTGACGTTGAAGCCGTACTGCACACCAAGACGCATGTTGTAGTCTTTCACCTCCAGGACGCGCTCGAAGAGCGAGGTGGTCGAGGCGCTGTATATGTAGGTGTCGTTGAGCAGTGTGCCGAACAGGTAGCTGAAGTTGAGACCCAGGGTGAAGCCCTTGAAGGGACGTGCGGCCAGACCGACGAAAAGTTCGTTGAGAGTCCCGGAGCCCTGGTACTCGTTGGTGCCGTTGGAAATCTCGCTGCCGAACTTATAGCCGACCTCGGAGTATGGCACCATACCGATGGCCATACCGCCGTAGCGGGTCATCGGGAACTGGAGGGCCACATAGTCAAGGCCGCCGGTGAAGTCCTTGCCGGATTTCTTGACCCCGTCGCGGGTCTCGGAGGTCGAGAGCGACTTGATGTTGGCGGCGATGTCGAAGAGGAATGTCACCGAGTCGATGGCGGCATATGAGGCAGGGTTCATGAAGTTGATGGCCTCTCCCGAGCGTGAGGCCAGACCGACCCCGCCCATTGCTTTCTGGGAGGCGTTGGAGTAGTCTGACAATGCCCCGTATCCGAAGCGGGAATATGGGGAAATCTCGGAATTCTGGGCGGAGGCTGAGGCGCAACCGAGCAGCCACGCCATCGCCACGAGGATGGATATAGAGAGTCTGTTCATATTTTCTCGTTGTATAGGAGTATGCTAAGCAAGCCTTTGGTGACCAGGCAGGGGTCGATGGTGACCGGGAAGTCGAGCAGCTCGCTGACGCGTTTTGACCATCCGCCGGTCAGCACCACCCGGGTCTCGGGTGGGAGCAGCCCGCGGTAGTAGTTGATTTCACCGGCGACTCCGCGGACGGCTCCGGCACGCATGGCGGTCATCGTGTCGTGGCCGAACTCGGGTGTCTCCCCGTAGCCGTTGACCTCCGGCAGGCGGGCGGTGAAGCTGCGCAAAGCCCTCAGGCGCATTCCGACTCCGGGGGCGATGTTGCCTCCGGCATAATGGCCGTCAGCGGTGACGACATCATAGGTGACAGCTGTCCCCATGTCTACCACCAGGGAGTTCTCCCCGGGGAAAAGGCTCCAGGCTCCGACGGCCGCTGCGATGCGGTCGGGGCCGAGTGTCGCCGGGGTCTTGTAGTCGATGACCAGAGGGAGCGGCAGGCGCGAGGAAAGCTCGCTGGCCTGGATGCCCCGTTTCGACAGCCATGCAACCATATCCTCGCCGTTGCCCGTCACCGAGCAGCAGAGGGCCTTGCGCGGGGAATAGCGGCTGACGACCTCTTCGAGGTCGCGCTTGTGGAGGCGGCGCTGGAAGGTCTCCTCCTTGATTAGTTCCGGGCCCTCCCAGAGGGCTATCTTCGCGGAACTGTTGCCTTGGTCGATTGTCAGCAGGGGCATAAACCTTCTGGTTGGGATGTCGGACTTTTTAGGCTGGTCAGGTGTCGGGCCGTGGGGGATGATCCGGGCGGTTATTTTCTCTTCTGCTGCTGTTTCTGCTGCTCGCGCAGGATTGCCTGCTGCTTGCGCTGGGCCTCTTCGAGACGGGCCATCCAGCCTGACTTCTTGCGGGGCTTGGCGGCGTTGGCCTTCATCTGGGCGCGCATCTTCTCCTCGTCGGTGAAGTAGCGGAAGAGGTAGGTCTGGATGATTGTGATCAGCAGCGAGAGGAAATAATAGTAGCTCAGACCGGCGGCGTAGTCGTTGAAGATGAAGAGGAACATCACCGGCATGAGGTACATCATCCACTTCATTCCGGGCATCGCGGCCGAACCGCCCTGGTTCTGCATGTTGATGCGGGTGTAGATGATGTTGGTGGCGGTCATCAGCAGACAGAACAGGCTGACGTGGTTGCCATACCAGGGTATGGTGAAGGGGAGGGTGAAAATCACGTCGGGGGCGGAGAGGTCGGTGGCCCAGAGGAAGTGCTGGCCGCGAAGCTCGATGGCCGAGGGGAAGAACCAGAACATGGCAATCAGCACCGGCATCTGGAGCAGCATCGGCAGGCAGCCCGACATGGGGCTTGCCCCGGCCTTGGAGTAGAGGGCCATGGTCTTCTGGTTGCGCACCATGGCGTTCTCCTGTCCGGGATACTTCTCGTTGATTTCCTTGATTTCAGGTGCGAGCAGGCGCATCTTGGCCTGCGACTTGAAGCTCTTGTAGGTGAAAGGGAAGAGTATCACCTTGATGAACACCGTAAGCAGGAAGATAATCAGGCCGTAGGAGCTGATAAACTTGCTGAGGAAGGTGAACACCGGAATGATTATCAGGGTGTTGATCCAGCGGAAGATGGGCCATCCCAGGGGGATGAGGTTGGTCAGGTCGAGGGAGTCATCCTCTGCGCCGGGAATCTCCTTGTCGAGCGAGGAGAGCAAGGGGTAGAGATTGGGCCCCATGAAGATGTCGATGGAGACCGGGGTCTCGGCCTCCGAGCTGTAATCCATCACAGCCTCGGCGGCGAGGTCTTTGACAAACTTGGGATTCTCCTTGAGGTCTTTCGAGGCCACGTCGGCGGAGGTGAAGCATGTACGGGGAATCATCACCATCGAGAAGAACTGATTCTTGAAGGCAATCCATTTCAGCTTTTGGTTGAGCGATTCCTGCTTCTCTCCCTGGGCCGAGAGGTCGTCGGGGGAGTCGCCGAGATATTTATAGTAGAGTCCGGAGTTGCGTTCCTCGAAGGTGCGTCCGCGCTCGTTGCGTCCCATCGTCTGCTTCCAGTAGAGTGTGGTTGTGGCCACGGAAGAGGGGATTATCTTCTGCATGCCTTTCTGGAACACCTCCATATTGACCACATAGCTGTCTTCGGGGAGGGTGTAGCGGAGACCCCACATCGCGCCGTCGCCGAGGTCGAGGGTCATCTCGACCACCGAGTCATTGACCTGGCGGGGGGTGAAGTAAAGCTCGGAGGTATTGAAGCGCTGTGAGGCTGATAGCAGCTCGAAGGCGTATTCATTGTAGCCGGGACGACAGATTTCCACGTCGGCGGTGTCGATGACGTTGGAATGCTGGTTCTCGGGGAGATAGGTCTTGTAGTCGAGCAGGGTGGCGCGTGAGATATAGCCGCCACGGGTGGTCAGCTCAAGGCTGAGCTTGGAGTTCTTGAGGGCCACCGACTGCTCCTTGCCGCTGCGGTAGCGGGCGAATGAGCCGTAACGCTGGGCGTCGTCGAGGGCTTCGCGGAGGTTGCGGATGGCCTCGTTGCGGTCGGCGACGGTCACGTCGTCGGAGAAGTCGCCGTTGGCGACTGTCTGGTATGGGAGGGTGCGGCCACCGGCCTTGACGGTGCCGCTGACGGTCTGGCCGTCATAAGAGAGTGACACCTTGGCGGTGGAGTAGTCGTAGCGGGTCACGGAGTCGTTGCCGGCCACACGGGCACCGGCCTCCCGGACGATGGCAGGGACGGCGGCCACCTCGGCGGTGGTCAGCGAGTCGACACCCAGCACCGGGCGGTTTTCGTCCTGGGTCTTGGCTGCGGCCTCGGCCTGCTCCTGCTGTTGTTGCTGCAATTGCTTCTGCTTGTTGTTGTTGATCCACATGAAGCCGAAAATCAGCACGCCCATCAGCACCAGGCCGGTAAGTGTATTCTTGTCCATTTCTCGGAAATCAGGGTTTAAGGTTACTTTTCAGTTTTCGCGCCTGCTTCGGCCTTTTCGGCATTGTAGCTTATGGCGGCGCTCACGAAGCTGAGAAAGAGGGGGTTGGGGTTTAAGACGGTGGAGGAGTATTCGGGATGGTATTGTGTGCCGAGGAACCAGCGCTTGCCGGGAATCTCGACAACCTCTACCAGCCCTGTGTGGGGGTTCTCCCCCACGCATGCCATTCCGGCCTCCTCGAATACCTTGCGGTAGTCGTCGTTGAATTCGAAGCGGTGGCGGTGACGCTCACTGATGAGTGTCTGGCCGTAGGCCTTGGAGGCCAGTGAGTCGGGGCGGAGCTTGCACTCGTATGCCCCCAGACGCATCGTGCCCCCCATGTTGGAGATGCTCTTCTGCTCCTCCATAAGGTCGATGACGTTGTGGGTGGTCGAGGGATTCATCTCGGTGGAGTTGGCGTCGGCCATGCCGAGGACGTCGCGGGCGAACTCAATCACCATGCACTGCATGCCCAGGCATATGCCGAGGGTGGGGATGTCATGCTCGCGGGCCCATTTCAGGGCTGAGAATTTCCCTTCTATGCCGCGCTGTCCGAAACCGGGAGCGATAATCACGCCGTCGAGGGGTGAGAGCAGCTCGTCGGCGTTGTCGTCGTTGAGCTTCTCGGAGTGGATGTAACGCAGGTCGAGCTTGCGGTCATTGTAGGTGGCCGCCTGGAAAAGCGACTCATTGATTGACTTGTAGGCGTCCTGGAGCTCGACATATTTGCCGACCAGGCCGATGGTGACCGGTTTGGTTGCGGCGTGGAGCTTGTCGAGGAAGTGGAGCCAGGGAGCCATATGGGGTTCACCTTCGGGGGTGATGCCGGTCTTGCGGAGCACGATTTCGTCGAGGTGTTGCTCGTGCATCTTAATCGGTACCTCGTAAATCGACGGGACATCGATTGACTGTATAACCGCGTCGGGAGCCACGTTGCAGAAGAGGGCGATTTTACGTCGCGCCTCGGCTGTCATCGGATGCTCGGTGCGCAACACCAGGACATCGGGCTGGATGCCAAGCTCCTGGAGCTTCTTGACGGAGTGCTGGGTGGGCTTTGTCTTCAGCTCCTTGGCTGCGGCGATGTAGGGGACATATGTCAGGTGGAGGCATAGGCTGTTCTGGCCCAGCTCCCAGCGGAGCTGTCTTACCGCCTCCAGGAAGGGGAGCGACTCGATGTCGCCCACGACTCCGCCGATTTCGGTGATCACGAAGTCAAATTCGCCGGTGCGGCCGAGCTGCTTGACGGCGCGTTTGATTTCGTCGGTGATGTGGGGGACAATCTGTACGGTCTTTCCCAGGTAGTCGCCATGGCGTTCCTTGTTGATGACGCTCTGGTAGATGCGTCCGGTGGTCACGTTGTTGGCGCGGGTGGTCTGTATGTTTGTGAAGCGCTCATAGTGGCCCAGGTCGAGGTCGGCTTCGTGGCCGTCGACGGTCACATAACATTCTCCATGCTCATAGGGGTTGAGCGTGCCCGGGTCGATGTTGATATACGGGTCGAATTTCTGGATGGTGACGCGGTAGCCACGCGCTTTCAGCAGACAGGCGAGCGATGAGGAAATAATCCCCTTCCCAAGGGAGGAAACAACGCCGCCGGTCACAAAGAGATATTTAGTTTCCACGAATGATGGTGAATGAATTGGGCGATAAAGAATATCAAGCCACAAAGTTACTGAAATTTTTCGATTTCATCTCCCTGTTAACGCTTATTTGCTAAAATAAAGCCGCCCCGGGAATAGCCGGAAATCGCCTTAGCGAGAAAAAATCAAAAAAATCGCTTCCGCATCCCGCCAAATCCGAAAAAAAGTATTACCTTTGCAAGCCTGTAAATGAGAAACCGCCCTCCCGAAGCGGGGGAAGGTCGAATTTTAAGCGGAAACGCAAGGCATCTCGGGGTGTAGCACAGTTGGTTAGCGCGCCACGTTCGGGACGTGGAGGTCGGAAGTTCGAGTCTTCTCACCCCGACCCTCAAAGGGTCAATCGCTTGCAGACCATTGAATGGAGTGCAAGCGATTTTTTTCGTTTTATCGGCATTTTGGCCCGGTCAGCTTCTTTGAGACCAACCCTATAAAACTCACTTATAAAATTTGCCTGTCTTCCAGGCAAGAAAAGCACAAATGAAGATTCTGAAGTATTTGATGGCGACATTCCTTTTGTCGGCATTGAGCGCCACGGCGACAGACATCGCCAATTTCGGTATGTATGAACAGGCCAACCGGCGCGTGATGGAGCAACCCAACTCCGGCACGCGGGTAATAATGATGGGCAATTCAATCACATATTTATGGAATGGCGCACACCCCGACTTTTTTGTCGAGAACGACTTTATATGCCGTGGCATCGGAGGACAGTCCACTTACGAGATGCTGTTGCGGTTCCGCGAGGATGTCGTCAACCTTGAACCTGCTGGCGTGGTGATCGCGGGCGGCACCAATGGTGTGGCTGAAAACCTTTACCCCTATGATGAGCGTCGGACTTTCGGCAACATCCTGTCCATGGTTGAAATCGCCCGTGCGAACAATATCGAGGTTTTCCTCGCGTCGGTTCTCCCGGCTGCGGGGTTCAGATGGAACACCGCGATATCCGATGCCAAGGATAAGATTGAAAATCTCAATGCGCTGATGCGGGAATATGCCGACATCAATGATATTCCCTACATTGACTATTATTCGGCGATGACCGGCAGGGACCGCGAATTATATGAGGGCTTCACCTCTGATGGGGTGCATCCCAATGAGGCCGGATATGCTGTTATGGAGAGGATTCTGCTTCCGGTGATACGTGAGCGCATCCCGCTTGACGGATTCGCGGAGGCTTCTGTATGTGAGGGGGTTGAGGAGCCTTCGTTGGTGAAAGTTGACCCACAGGGGAGGGCCATCCTTCTGGATGACGCGGTAATCCACGACGTTGCCGGAAGTCTGGTCGCCGAAGGGAGCGGTGGAGACGCGATTGGCCTTAAGCCGGGGTGTTACATTGCCAGCGGGACGGGTAAAAACAGAGGGGTGACAAAATTCAACATCAGGTAAGGCTGATGTAAGGAGGGGAGGTTTGGGAATTTTGGGAAGACTGGGAGTTTTGGGAGGAATGGGGGAGCGGGATGGGTCAGCGGCGGCGGAGGACGGAGCGGACGCGGGCTTTCAGCTCGCGGATTGAGAAGGGCTTGATCAGGTAGTCATCGGCTCCGGCATTGAGAGCGGCGATGATGGTCTCGGGCGACATACTTACCGAATAGGCGATGACGGCCACTTCGCCGGGGTCGTAAATCTGCTTTATCTGCTCGACCAGGCCGAGTCCGCAGTCGTCGTCTATGCTCAGGTCAAGAAGTACCACCTTGTATTGCGAGAGGTCGATGTTGTAAGTCTCGTCGCCAGTGAGACAGCTTTCCACCTCATATCCCTCCAGGGCGAAATTGTCACGAATCATTTCCCCGACAGTTGTGTCGGAGTCCACGACAAGAATCCGCGCGACATCGTTGCGCGTTCTCGTTTCGTTGAAAGGATGATTGACAAAATCAGTCATTGCTTATTTGCGACCTTGTCGCTTGCTGTCCCCACGGGCTACGGAGGGAGATTCGAGGGGCTGTAAGCTGTCAGTGGATTGAATTTGCGTTTATTTGCGATGACAAATTTAGGTAAAATAGTCAATATTCCGTCAAAAGTAACCGTATTGTAAACTTTTTGTTATTGTAAATTATTGTGTTTTACAAACAGGTGTGCTGGCTCCTACAAACCGATTAGGAAGCGGAGACATCCTCTACACAAAATGGGAAAACGGTGTGCCAAAGTTTATTATCGACAGAATTGTGGTGGATTCCCAGGGCGATTCCGAAAGAAGATTTTTGAATATGGTTCCACCAACTTTACCAATTCCACCAGCTTTGCCGATTCTACCGGCTTTATCGGGTTTGACAACTTTAATATCCTCAGGGGGATATGAAAAAAGTCGGAGTGTCAAAATTTTGACACTCCGACTTGTCGGTTTATCAGACAGCGGTGAGGCTTATGCCTTGCCGGAGAGTTTTTCCTTGAGGGCGGCAAGTGCCTCGATGTCGCCGAGAGTGGTCTTTTCCACGGGGGTGGAGATCAGCGGGGTCTCCTCCTTGCGGGGACGGTCGGCACGCTTGGCTGCCTTGCGGGGAGCCTCTGCGCGTTCGGGTTTGTTGGCATCCTCGAAGATGCGGCTGTGGCTGAGGATGATGCGCTTGGAGTCCTTGTTGAACTCGATCACCTTGAAGTCGAGCTTCTCGTCAACCTTGGCCTGGCTGCCGTCTTCCTTAACGAGGTGCTTGGGAGTGGCGAAGCCTTCAACACCGTAGGGGAGCTGTACGACGGCACCCTTGTCGAGCATTTCGATGATGGTGCCCTGGTGTACGGAACCGGGAGTGAAGATGGTCTCGAACACTTCCCAGGGATTCTCCTCGAGCTGCTTGTGGCCCAGGGAGAGACGACGGTTGTCCTTGTCGATTTCGAGAACGACAACCTCGATGTCTGCACCGATCTTGGTGAATTCCGAGGGATGCTTAACCTTCTTGGTCCAGCTGAGGTCGGAGATGTGGATCAGGCCGTCCACGCCCTCCTCGATCTCAACAAACACACCGAAGTTGGTGAAGTTGCGGACCTTGGCGGTGTGCTTCGAGCCGACGGGATATTTGATTTCGATGTCTTCCCAGGGATCCTGTTTGAGCTGCTTGAGGCCGAGGCTCATCTTGCGCTCCTCGCGGTCGAGGGTCAGGATTACGGCTTCGATCTCGTCGCCAACCTTGAGGAAGTCCTGAGCGGAACGGAGGTGCTGTGACCAGGACATCTCGCTGACATGGATGAGACCCTCGACGCCGGGAGCAACCTCCACGAATGCGCCGTAGTCGGCCATGACGACAACTTTGCCCTTAACCTTGTCACCAACCTTGAGCTCGGCAGCGAGAGCGTCCCAGGGATGGGGCATGAGCTGCTTGAGACCGAGGGCGATGCGCTTCTTCTCGTCGTCGAAATCGAGGATAACGACGTTGAGCTTCTGGTCGAGCTGCACAACCTCTTCGGGATGGTTCACGCGGCCCCAGGAGAGGTCGGTGATGTGGATGAGGCCGTCTACGCCGCCCAGGTCGATGAACACACCGTAGGTAGTGATATTCTTGACGGTTCCCTCAAGCACCTGGCCTTTTTCGAGCTTGGCGATGATTTCGCGCTTCTGCTGCTCGAGCTCGGCCTCGATGAGAGCCTTGTGGGAAACAACGACGTTCTTGAACTCGGGGTTGATCTTCACGACCTTGAACTCCATGGTCTTGCCCACGAAGATGTCGTAGTCGCGGATGGGTTTCACGTCGATCTGCGAGCCGGGGAGGAAGGCCTCGATGCCGAAGATGTCGACAATCATACCGCCCTTTGTGCGGCACTTGATGTAACCCTTGATGATCTCGTCGTTTTCGAGAGCCTGGTTGACACGCTCCCAGCTGCGGGATGCGCGGGCCTTGCGGTGGGACAGGATGAGCTGGCCCTTCTTGTCTTCCTGGTTCTCGATGAACACTTCCACAACGTCGCCGACCTTGATGTCGGGGTTGTAGCGGAATTCGTTCATGGGGATGATACCGTCTGATTTGTAGCCGATGTTAACCACAGCCTCGCGCTTGTTGAGGGCGATGATGGTACCTTCGATTACATCCTTGTCCTTGACGGTGTTGAGCGATTCGTCGTAGGTTTTGGTAAGCTCCTCGCGCGACTTGTCGCTCTTGGTATCGCCATTTTCGTAGGCATCCCAATCGAAATCAGCGATAGGAGAGTTTTTAACTTCTTCAGTCATTTAATTAAATGGTTAATAAATAAAAAGATAATTGCAACGGGGCGTGTCCGGCCCGGAAGCCGTTTGGCCCCAACCCCGGGAGAAGTGTCGCAACCGCCCGCGCAGCCCGCAACTTGCTGACTGACTATGGGTTGCAGGGCGCCGACAGGGCATACCCCTCCCAAAGTTGCCTGAAAGGCGACGCAAAGGTAAGCAAACTTTTCCAATCCTGCAACCCCTTGATTGATAATGGCGTTGTTTTGTGTCTCACGAATGAGGTCTCACGGGGGATGGCCTCTGCGTAATCTGTGTAATCTGCGAGACTTTTTTTCGGACAGGGTTGGCGCGGACGCGCCGCGGCGCGTCCCTACCGGAAATCTGCGTGAGGGATTTGGGAGGGATGGGAATTATGGGAGAGTTGGGAGGAGTGGGGGGATTAGTGGGGGAGGAGGGTGAGGTAGCGGGAGGCGATGGTGGAGGGGGAGAAGCGGCGGGCGACTTCGGTGTGGAGGAAGGAGGGGGTGATTTCGGTGTCGGGGTCGAGGGCGGTCTGGAAGGCCAGGGAGAGGGCGAATGCCAGGGAGGCGGGGTTGTGGAGGGGGGCGAGGAAGCCGTTTACGGTGTCAGTCACGATGTCGGTCTGGCCCGCGTCGCCGTAGCTGACGGGGATGGCTCCGGCGGCCATGCCTTCCATGAGGGTTGCCCCCATTGTCTCATACAGGGAGGAGGACAGCACGACTGTGGCGCGGGAGTAGAGGTCGCGCAGGCGGTCGGGGGTGAGCAGGCCGTGGCTGGTGTGGGGGAGACGGAGGCGTTTCAGTTCGGAGTCGTCGCGGAGTTCGCCGACGAAGGCCACCTCGACATTCGCGGCGAGCGCGGGGTATTCCCAGGCGAAGGTGTTGAGGGTGTCGATGGCGGCGGGGAGGTCTTTGACGGAATCGTCGAGACGTGCGGCAGCCATAACAATCAGGCGTTTGCCGTCGGGGGTGACTTTCTCCCCGGGGGTGTAGAGGTCGACGGGGAAGGGGTGGGGGATGACGGTGATTTCCTTCCCGGGGAGGATGGCCGAGCGGAGGGCCTGGTCGCGTTGCCAGTTGCTGACGGCCACCAGACGGAGGTTGTCGGCGGCGAACACCCGGCGTTTGGTGGCGGCGATTTCCCGGCGCAGGAGTGAGCCGCGCTTGCCGTTGAAGTAGGGACAGGTGGCGCAGGGGTTGGTCTCTGTGAAGCGGGGGCAGTTGCCGGGGAGATGGCATAGGGATGTGGCCGGCCAGAGGTCATGCATCGTGTATATGACCGGTTTGCTTGTGGCGGTGATTTTTTCCAGCGATGCGAGGGAGAGGAATCCCTGTGAGGCCCAGTTGACTATCACCGCGTCAGCCTCGGCCACGAAGGGATGGCGGTGAAGTCCGACCCCGTAGCGGCCTGTCGACACCTTGAAAATATCCTTGCGCCTTACCCCCTTGACCCACAGTTCGGCCCGTTCGGCGAGGAATGGCGGAAGCCATTTCCGGCGGTCGACAGCCATCACGGCGGGATCGCCGGGGATGATTCTCCCGGGACGGGCCACAATCATGCGGGCATCGTGACCCGCGAGGCGCAGCGCGTCGGTAAGGCGTCGGGTGACTATGGCGGCGCCTCCGAGGTCGTGGTTTGTCGAGAGCAGGGCGATTTTCATGTCAGTGACGTTGATGGATGATAGTCAGGAGAGTTTCCGGCGGCGCGACCATACGCGGTTGACAGCCAGGACGCTTCCGCCGAAGATGACCAGCAGCAAGGCGCGGCAGGGGAAGTCAATCCAGTTGTTTCCGGTGGTGAGGAGGGTCGCAATCCCCCACAGGGCCATGGCCGACAGGAAGTAGAGTCCGAGTTTCCCCAACTGGTAGCCGATGGGATATTTGCGGTCGCCGACAAGATAGCTGGCCACCATCATGAACCCGTAGCAGCCGAAGGCCGCCCAGGCGCAGGCCATGTAGCCGAAGCGCGGCACGAACAGGATGTTGAGCAACAGCGTGACGGCCAGACCCATCAGTGAGAACCAGGTGCCCCAGATGGTCTTGTCGGAGAGCTTGTACCAGAGGGAGAGGTTGAAGAAGATGCCCGCGAAGAGTTCGGCCATCATAATGATCGGCACCACCCTCAGCCCCTCGAAATACTGCGGGGAGATGAAATATTTCAGCACCGGGAGGAAGAACATCACCCCGAGGAATATCAGCAGTCCGAAAGCGACGAACCAGTTCATCGCCTGGGAGTAGGAGGCGTTTTTGTCGGCCCCCTTAACCTCCTTGTTCTGGGCGAAGATGAACGGCTCGTAGGCGAAGCGGAACGCCTGGGTGAACATCACCATGACGATGGCTATCTTGTAATTGGCCCCGTAGATGCCGAGTCCGGCCATCGCCTCCGCCTTGTCGGGGATGAGCATCGGGTAGAGAATCTTGTCGATGGTCTGGTTCATGATTCCGGCGATGCCGAGGATTAGGATGGGGTAGCTGTAAAGCAGCATCTCCTTGAGCAACCGGCCGTTGAAGCGGTAGCTGACCGATGTCAGTTCGGGGTAGAGGAGCAACAGTACCGTCAGGGAGCTGATGAGGTTGGCCAGGAAGATGTAGCCGATGCCGAAGGTGGGGTCATAGAACCAGCCGATTGTCTCCGGGGCGGTCTTCCACAGCCAGGGGCAGAGGAGGATGAAGAAGAGGTTGAGGCCGATGTTGAGGCCGATGTTGAGGAGCTTCAGGGTGGCGAAACGCATGGGGCGTTTCTTGTAGCGGAGATAGGCGAAGGGGAGGGAGGTGTAGGCGTCCACCCCGACGGTAATCACCATCATCCATATGAAGAAGGGGTGGGCGCCGCAGTCGAGCAGCCGCGCCAGCTCGGGGGAGAGGAGACATCCGGCGATGATGAACAGCAGCGAAGATGTGCCGAGCGAAATCAGTCCGGTGGTGTAGACCTCCGAGGGGTCTTTCCAGCGGTCATGGTTGGCGAAACGGAAGAATCCGGTCTCCATGCCGTAAGTGAGAATCACCAGCGCGAGGGCCACATAGGCGTAGATGTTGGTGACGATGCCGTATTCCCCTGCGGCGAACAGGTAGGTGTACATCGGGACGAGACACCAGTTGAGGAATCGCCCGACGATTGAGCTTACGCCATATATGGCGGTATCTTTGAATAGCGACTTGATTGAAGCCATGGTCTCTTGGAAGGGGGAGAGAAGAGGTGGGGGATGGGAGGAATGGGAGTTTTGGGAGAATCGGGAGAATTGGGAGGGATGGGGGGAGCTGACGGCAGCGGGGGTCAGTCGAAGAGGCCCCGGTCGAAGTTGAGGCGGTCGAGGCCGAGGTGGCTCCAGGCCAGGTCGGTGACCTCGCGGCCACGGGGTGTCCGCTTGATGAAGCCTTCCTTGATGAGGAACGGCTCATAGACCTCCTCGACGGTGCCGGGGTCTTCCCCGAGGGCTGTCGCGATGGTCGACAGTCCTACCGGCCCTCCCCGGAATTTGGTGATTATCGTGGCGAGAATCTTGTTGTCGATTTCGTCGAGCCCGTAGCGGTCGATGTTGAGGGCTTCTAGGGCGTAGCGGGCGATTTCGGGGTCGATGGCCCCGGAGCCTTTCACCATCGCGAAGTCACGGACACGCCGCAGCAGGCGGTTGGCGATACGGGGGGTGCCGCGTGAGCGGAGGGCGATTTCATGGGCGGCTTCCGCGCTGCACTCCACCGACAGCAGCCGGGCGGAGCGGAGGATGATGCGCTCAAGTATCTCGTGGTCGTAATATTCCAGATGGCAGGGGATGCCGAAACGGGCACGCAGGGGGGAGGTCAGCAGGCCGCTGCGGGTGGTGGCCCCCACGAGGGTGAAGGGGGAGAGGGTCAGCTGCACCGACCGCGCTCCGGGCCCTTTGTCAATCATGATGTCGATGCGGTAATCCTCCATCGCCGAGTAGAGGTATTCCTCCACCACGGGGCTGAGGCGGTGGATTTCGTCGATGAACAACACATCGTTCTCCTCCAGGGAGGTCAGGATGCCGGCCAAGTCGCCGGGCTTGTCGAGGACAGGGCCGGAGGTCACCTTGAAGCCCACACCAAGCTCGTTGGCTATGATGGCCGAGAGGGTGGTCTTCCCCAGTCCGGGAGGGCCGTAGAGGAGGAGATGGTCGAGGGCCTCGCCGCGCATACGGGCGGCCTGCACGAACACGCGCAGGTTCTCGACAACCTTGTCCTGGCCGGAAAAGTCGTCGAAACGGCGGGGGCGCAACGCCCTCTCGAAGTCGTTGTCGGAGTCGGAACGCGCGGCGTCGCGGCGGATGTCGAAGTCTTCTTCCATAATCTACCGCAAATTTACGCAATTCCCCCGGAAAAACCTCCCCCGCTCACCAAAAGTCTATCCAGATTCCGCAGATTGCCGGAAAAGGTCTCACGCAGATTCCGCAGATACGCAGATTTCCCGCAGATTATTTTAGAGATAAGCAAGATTAAGCCGATTTTTGGGGAGGGGTCTCACAGATTACACAGATTACACAGAAGCCATCCGGATGTTTTCCACTTGTAGGGACGCGCCGCGGCGCGTCCGCAATCAAACCGGTATTCCTCCGCAATCAAACCGGGTATTATTATAAAGTCTCGCAGATTACGCGGATTACGCAGAGGCCATCCGGACGTTATTCGCACGGATTGGGGGTCGCTACGCTCCCGAGGCTCTCACAGATTACACGGATTACACGGATTCCACAGATAACACAGATTGGCTTCGCTTCGCTAATCGGATTCCACGGATTAAAGTTGATTTTGGAGATACCTGCCGGATGGTAATCTGCGTAATCCGCGTAATCTGCGAGACCTTCCCCCTGAATCCGTTTAATCTTTTAAATCGGAGCGGTATCTGCGGGAAATCTGCGTATCTGCGGAATCTGCGTGAGACCTTTCCTGTCAGAGCTTTATCTTTACGGTGTTGTTGCCGCTTCTTACGACATAGAGGCCGCGCGCAAGGTTGTCAACCACCCGGTCATAACCACGGTAAACGGTACGCCCTTGCAGGTCAAGCACCTCGGTCAGCGCGTCACCCTCGGTTACAATCCGGCCATTCTCCACACGAATCGCGTCGCCGCGGTCCTCCGCCACTTCATCAACCCCGGAGAAATCCATCTCCACGATGTTCCAGAAATTCCTCCAGGGATCCACTTTCTCATAAGCGGCCAAAGTCCCTTTGGGAATATATAGTATCGTGTTTTTTAAGTTGTCATCAGAAAAATTGGGTTTACATTCTATCGGAACCTCACATTGCATATATATGGTTTCTAATTTGGGGCAACCCTCGAACGCAGATATTTCGATAGCCTTTACGGAGTTAGGAATCGTCACAGTCGTGAGGCTGGAGCAGTTATTGAACGCGTAGCCTCCGATAGAAGTCACGGAATTGGGAATCGTTATGGAGGTGAGTCCAGAGCAGCCGCGGAACGCGCTATTCCCGATAGAAGTCACGGAGTTAGGAATCGTTATGGATGTGAGCCCATCGCAGTATTCGAACGCGCTCCGCCGGATGGAGGTCACGGAGTTGGGAATCGTTATGGAAGTGAGTCCGGAGCAGCCGCTGAACGCGTAGTCTCCGATAGAAGTCACGGAGTTAGGAATCGTTATGGAAGTGAACCCAACGCAGTATTCGAACGAGCTCCGTCCGATAGAAGTCACAGAGTCGGGAATCGTTATGGAAGAGAGTCTGGAGCAACTCTTGAATGCGTAGTCCCCGATAGTCTCTACTGAGTTAGGAATCGTTATGGAAGAGAGTTCTGAGCAGTTCATAAACGCGTAATTTCCGATAGAAGTCACGGAGTTGGGAATCGTTATGGAAGCTTTTTTATTCGGACAGAGTATAAGAGTTGAAGCATTCTTATCATATACAACACCGTTGATAGATGAATAATTTGCATTTTCTGGATTAACATTTATCTCGGTTAGATTTTTGCAATCCCAAAATGCATAGGGAAAGCAATTAGCAGTCGCCGAGTTCCCAATTGTCACTGAAGTGAGCCCATCGCAGTTCTTGAACGCCCAGTTTCCGATAGAAGTCACGGAGTTGGGAATCGTTATGGAGGTGAGTCCGGAGCAGCCGCTGAACGCGTAGCCCCCGATAGAAGTCACGGAGTTGGGAATCGTTATGGAAGTGAGCCTGGAGTGATTTTCGAACGCATTAATACCTACTGCGGTAACGGTGTAGGTTTTTGAGTTGATAATTACCTTTTGGGGGATTTCTTTGTCTCCTCCAAACTGCGGGGAGCAGCTCTCATCCACCCTCACAACTGTAGCTGTGCGGTCTTCTTCTGAGTGGATTTTGTAGACAAGCTCGTCAACTACATAAAATGTATAGTCGTCGGCATAGCATTGAAGTGCTGTCAGAGCCAACAGCATCACTATCATAAGTCTAATTTTTGGTTTCATTATTTTACTTTTAGGATTGAGGTTCGCCTCTTAGAGGATTTGTATGGTGCATTGCATAGGGAGCAGTCAATGTACCATTCTTTAGTCATACAGGCACAACAGTACATAATACATAAAGTTATGCCTGCTTAATCCCCGTCAGGCCATAAATATAGATATAAAAAAAGGTGTGAGAATTGTATCTTGCTTTATCCAAATCTCAGGTCTTGGCTACCTATTACTTACAAAGATAAAATTTCAATAACACCTTTTACATAAGAATGTGTGTTACGGAGTCCATCTCTATGGGGCGTCCGGATTCAGTCGCAAAGTTAGCGAAAAATGCTATCGGTGAGGGGAGGCTGTGTCAAAATAGGCGTATCTTAATTTTGACACAGCCTCGTTGTATGTTCAATAACATTCTCGTCAAGCCGGAGGGAAGGGTCTCACGCAGATTCCGCAGATACGCAGATTTCTCGCGGATTAAATGGATTTTCAGGAAAAGTCTCGCGTTCAAATTAAAGTCTCGCAGATTACGCGGATTACGCAGAGGCCATCCGGGCGACATCCCCTCGGATTAGGGGTCGCTGCGCTCCGTTGGCTCTCACAGATTACACAGATTCCACAGATAACACAGATTTGATTCGCTTCGCTCATCGGATTCCACAGATTAAAGCTGATTACGCAGATTCCAGCCGGATGGCCTCTGCGTAATCCGCGTAATCTGCGAGACTTTATAATACCGGGTTGAATGTGGACGCGCCGCGGCGCGTCCCTACAATTGGATAGAAGCCATCCGAGATGAAATATTAAGTCCTCTAAGACAAAACAGAAGCCACCCGTAGGGATTGCCTCCGGATGGCTTCTGTGTAATCTGTGAAACCTTTCCCAAAAATCGGCTTAATCTTGCCTATCTCTAAAATAATCTGCGGGACATCTGCGTATCTGCGGAATCTGCGTGAGACATTTTCCCATATCGCAGGGGAAATGGGAATTTTGGGAGGATTGGGAGAGGATGGAGGAGGTAGGGGCAAAGTAGCCGGGAGCAGGGGCGACTAATCTTTGGAATCCGATTTAATCTTTGGGTTCCTCCTTGAGGAGGTTGTCGATGTTCTCGATGTAGTCGAGGGAGTCGTCGAGGTAGAAGGCGAGTTCGGGGACTTTGCGCAACTGGAAGCGGACTTTCTGGCCGAGGTCGTAACGGATGGTCTTGGTGTTGCGGGTGAGGTTCTCGAGGATTTCGGGAGCCTTGGCGGAGGGGAACACCGAGAGGTAGGCCTTGGCGATGGAGAGGTCGGGGCTGATGCGGACGGCCGAGACGGAAATGATGATTCCGTGGGTCTTGGCGGTCTGGAGCCGCAGGATTTCGCTCAGTTCTTTCTGTAAGAGGCGTGCTATCTTGGCTTGACGGGTAGTTTCCATAATGTTGTTTTTTATGTGTGGGTTGTGTCTGTCTTTATTTGATAATAACACGGTTGGGGAGCGCAAAGTTACGGAAAAGCGGCCAAACTTCGGGCGGTTTTCGTAACTTTGTGGCTCAAAAGCGAAAACAGATGGAGAAAAAGACCATACTTGACATGGGTCGCGACACTGTCGAGGGGTATCGCCGGAAGAAGAAGATACCCCTGGTGGTCGTGCTTGACAATATACGGAGTCTCAACAATATCGGGTCGGTGTTCAGGACATCGGACGCGTTCCGTGTGGAGCGGCTCGCGCTCTGCGGCATCACCGCCACGCCCCCCTCGGTGGAGATTCACAAGACTGCCCTCGGGGCTGAGGACTCGGTGGCGTGGAGCTACCACGCGTCGACCGCAGACGCGGTCAGGGAGCTGCAGGCCGAGGGTTATAAGGTCTGCGCCCTGGAGCTTGTCAAGGGGGCGGTCAGCCTGGAGGAGTTCCCCGTGGAGCGCGACGGCAAGTATGCCATCGTGGCGGGCCACGAGGTCGACGGTGTGGCCCAGGAGGTTGTGGACCTCTGCGACGGGTGCATCGAGATTCCCCAGGAGGGGACGAAGCACTCGCTGAATGTGGCGGTGTCTACCGCGCTGGCCATATGGAATTTCTATCTGGGGCTGCGGTGAGGCAGTCGCGGAGTGATGATTTTCAGAAAGGATGAAGACAGATGAGATAAAGGGCCACGGCGCGATGCTGGGGGCCGAAACGATGTGGGGGCTGAGCGCCCCGGTGGGGAAAGCCGTGCTGGCTTCCGGAATCGCCCCACTGTTGCTGACGGAGTTCAGGATGTTGGGGGCGGCTGTGTTGTTCTGGACGGTCTCCCTGTTCACGAAGAAGGAGGAGGTGAGCAGCCGCGACCTGCTGAGCATAGCTTTCGCGTCGTTGCTCGGAATAATTTTCAACCAAGGGATGTTCATCTTCGGGCTGAGCCTGACCTCCCCGGTCAACGCGTCGGTAATCACCACCAGTTCGCCGATAATCACCATGATTATCGCGGCGTTGTTTCTCGGTGAGCCGGTGACGAAGCTGAAGGCCGGGGGTGTGTTTGTCGGGGCTATCGGGGCATTCATCCTCATAGCGGGAGGCTCCGGGGCCGCGTCGGCCGGACAGCCGTCGAGCGTCTGGGGCGACCTGCTTTGCCTGGGGGCGCAGGTGAGCTTCGCCTGCTACCTTGTCTTCTACAAGCGGCTGACCGCGAAATACTCACCGGTTACGCTGATGAAATGGATGTTCACCTACGCGTCGATATGCGTGATTCCATTCTCCTACAATGAGATGGCCGCAGCCGACTGGGGCGCGATAAGCCGGGAGACCATCGCCGGAATAGCGATGGTGGTGGTCGGGGCTACCTTCGTGAGCTACATACTGTTGCCTGTCGGGCAGAGATACCTGCGCCCGACAATCACCAGCATGTACAACTATGTGCAGCCGGTGATCGCGTCGGTGGTGGCGGTGTGCTGGGGGCTTGACAGCTTCAATTTGATGAAAGGGCTGGCGGTGGTTCTCGTGTTCGCGGGGGTGTTCATGGTCACCAAGAGCAAGAGCCGTGCCCAGCTTGAAGCGGAGAGAGGGGAAAGAGGGGAGAGAGACAGCAGGGAGGGCTGACGGCTACTTGAAGGCGTCGGGAGGCCCGGACACAAACAGGTCGACTGACGCGCCTCTACGAGTGTAGCCGATGTTAATCATTCTATTGTTGTTTCCCGGAATGTTCAATATCAGTGTGTAGACATTTCCGGCGGAATATTCCTCAACGGTATTTGTGGCAAGTTTCTTGTCCTCTTCGACTTTTTTCTCAATCTCTTTGACCAGAGCCGGGTCTTCTGTCACCTTGATTCCCCGGAAGTAATTGCCGGTGGAATTGATGATTGAGACCTTGGCCTGGGGGTTGGTGCGGTATTTCTCCGAGAAGAGGGATTCGCAGGCGAGTCTCGGGGGGGCTGCCAGAGCCGTGACGGTGGCCACGACGGCCAGGAGCAGCAAGATGGCGGTTCGTTTCATAGGGGTATGTATGGTGTTAATGGGTGGTCAGTTTCCTCAGGTTTCTGAGCTGGCGGTCGCGGCTTTGCATGGATTCCTGCAAGAGGGAGTCCATCCTCGCCAGTGACTCTTCACGCTGGCGTTCGGCGATGATGAGGGCGGTCTTCTGGTCGGCAACCTTCACGCCGTTGATGTAGACCTCGGCGTAATACACCTCGCCGTCGGCGGGAAGGGTGGTGTCGCGATGGAGGAAGATGCCGGTGCAGAGGAGCAGCGCCACGGTGGCGGCTATGGCGAGCCAGATGAAGGGGACCGGTTTGCGGTCGCGGCGGCTGGAGCGCGACAGGGTGGCTTCCAGCCCCATGGCGAGTCGGCACTCGTCGAGCAGCTCTGACCGGAGGGGGGAGCAGAGGAGCAGTTTCCGCAGGTCATCCTCTTCGGCGCGGGAGAGCCGGCATTCAAAATATCCGATGGCAAGACTCTCCAATTGTTGTAATGTCAAATCTTCCATAAATCAGCTTTTTAGGATTGACGCGCACAGGGCACGCATTGTTTTTCTTGCCCGGCAGAGATGGGTGCGGGCTGTCTCGGGGGTGATGGCGAGGCGTTGGGCGATTTCGGTGTAATCAAGCTCTTCGAAGGTGTAAAGCTCGAACACTTTCAGGGTCATCCCGGAGAGATGGGCGAGAGCCTGGCGGCGGACGGCATCGGCGATGTCCGCGCTCTCGACAGGGTTGATGGCCGACAGGGGCGGTTCGGCGGGCGCCGGGCAGTCGTCGATGAATACCCCCCTGAGCTTGCGCTTGCGCAGCAGGTCAACGCAAATGTTGCGCAGGGAGGTGAAGAGAAACGCCCGTTTCTGTTGCGGGGTGGTGTCGGTCTTCCGGTTCTCCCAGGCGCGTATGAACAGCTCCTGGAGGGCGTCTTCGACATCCTCTTTTTGGATGAGGTATTTCCGGGCCACCGCGCCGAGGAGGGCGCGGTGACGCAGGAATACCGGTGTCTGGGCGTCTTTGTCCATTAGTGTATGAAGCTGCTGTTTCTGAAAAATACGCTTGGTGTACGGGCCGGAAAACCGGTCTTTGTCTAATAGACGCGCAGCCCCGGTGAAACATTACAGCCATACGCTGATTTTTTCGCGACGCGTGGTGAGGCGGGGCGGATATGCAAAAGCCCGCAGCGAAACGCGCTTGCGGGCTTTTGCGGTATGTCTCTTGTTGAGGAGCGGTTACTTGGCGACCCTCTCAAGCCATTTGACCATGCAGAACATCACGGCCATCGATATGAAGCAGACGATGGCGAAGACGCTCCAGGTGGCCGACAGGGAGATGCTCTGGTACATCACCGCGCCGAGGAAGAGGCAGGCGTTGCCGACGGCGGTAGCTCCAAGCCAGCAGCCCTGCATCAGGCCCTGGAGATGGGCGGGTGCGACTTTCGACACGAATGAGAGTCCGAGGGGTGAGATGAACAGCTCGGCGACGGTCAGGATGAAGTAGACGCTGAAGAGAATCCAGGGGGTCACGCGTTCGGCTGTGGGAACGGGCGCACCGTCAAGTGAGGCCTGTGAGGGGAGTCCCAGGGAGGCGACACACATCACGACGTAGGCCAGGGCGGCGATACCCATACCGATACCGATTTTCTTGGGGGTCGAAGGTTCTTTCCCTTTCGCGGCGAGAGCCGAGAATACCCACATGACGATGGGGGTGAGGAAGACCACGACGAAGGGGTTGATTGACTGGAAGATCTCAGCCGAGAGCGACATGCCCCAGAGGTTGAGGTCGGTGTAGTCCTTGGCGAACATGGTCAGGGTCAGTCCGTTCTGGTGGAATGAGAACCAGAAGAAAATCACGATGCCGAATACGGCCATGAGGGCCATGATACGCTGCTTGATTTCCTTGGCTGACTGACGGATTTCAGCTTTCTCGGCTTCGCTCTTGGAAGAGGAGGCGGCTTTCTTGGCCCCGGGAGTGGGGAGGGATTTCTTGAAGAAGAGGAAGATAGCCAGGGAGATGAGCATCGCCACGATGGCCACCGAGAAGGCGTAATGGAAACCGGTGTTGAAGGCTTCAAGGTAGTTGCGGGCGAAGTCCTCGAGTGTGGCGAGGTTTACCTCGGTCTGCGATACCTGGTTGGCGTATTCAAGGAAGAGGTCGCTGTCGACATCCCTACCGGCGAGCAGGGAGTTGCAGAGGCCGGGGAGGTCGGCGTTGTAGGCGTAGCCCTGCATCTTGACGAAGGTGTTGCGCACCCATACGGCGATGAAGGGGGCGATGCAGCCGCCGATGTTGATGAACATGTAGAAAATCTGGAAACCGGAGTCGCGCTTGTCGCTGTATTTGGGGTCGTCATAGAGCTGGCCCACGACTGCCTGGAGGTTTCCTTTGAAGAGTCCGTTACCGAACGCGATCACAAGCAGCGCGCCCAGGGCGATCCACTGGGTGGTGATGAGGGCGGGAACTGCCAGGAGGGCGTAGCCCAGACACATTACGATGAGTCCGGCGATGATGGTGCCCTTGTAGTTCTTGGTCTTGTCGGCAATCACGCCTCCCACGAGGGCGAGGATGTAGATGGCGCAGTAGAATGTAGAGTAGAGGGCACCGGCCTGACCTCCGTCGAGGTCGAACTTCGACATGAGGAACAGCGTCAGGATGGCCATCATGACGTAGAAGCCGAAGCGTTCGCCCATGTTGCTCAAGGCCGCGGGAATCAATCCTTTGGGTTGGTTCTTAAACATAGCAGTATGAAATTGGTTTGTTATTTGATTTCTCGTTTGTCAGGCTTTCTTGGCTTCCTGCAGCTCCTTGAAGGCCAGGGCGTAGACGCGGATTTGCTTTATCATCGCGAGCAGGCCGTTGGAACGGGTCGGCGAGAGGTGTTCCGACAGGCCGATGCGGTCGATGAAGTAGAGGTCTGCGTCGAGGATTTCCTGGGGGGTGTGGCCCGAGAGGACATCGATGAGCATTGATATTATCCCCTTGACAATGATGGCGTCGGAGTCGGCGGTGAAGTTGACTTTGCCATCCTCGTCGAGGGTCGCGTCGAGCCACACACGGCTCTGGCATCCTTCGATGAGACGTGAGGGGGTCTTGAGTTTCTCGTCGATGGGGGGGAGGGAGTTGCCCAGGTCTATGATGTATGCGTAGCGGTCCATCCAGTCGTCGAGACCGGAGAGTTCGTCGATTATCTCGTCTTGCTTTTCGTTGATGGTCATATGTTCAGTCGTTTTTGTCGTTGTGATGTCACGCGTGGAGTTCAGATTTTCCCGTCCTCGCGATAGAGAAGGTTTAGCACCACCTGGGTCACGACCCGCAAGGTCTCGCGGTCGATTGAGGCGAGGTTGTCGGAGGTGGTGTGCCAGGTCGGGTTGAAGCTGCCGGTGTGGGGATTGCTGCTTTCGATGATGTCGACACAGGGGATTCCGGCCTGGTTGACATAGAGATGGTCGTCGATTACTGAGCCCCCCATAGAGTTGGGGAAACGGTCGGCGTGACCGGAGGCGTTGGCCAGCGCCCACACCTTGTCGACGATGTTCTTGGCGTAGGTCTGGGAGAGATACTCGCGGTGGAAGACAGCGTCTTTCCCTCCGACCATGTCGAGCAGGATGCCGTACATCGGGCGGTCGGTGGTGCCATAGGGCATCGCTTCCACCCATTTCTGGGTGCCGAGACACCAGCTTTCCTCATCTCCCCCACCGGAACGTCCGGAGTCCTCCATGTCGACCAGCAGCAGGTCTATGCCGATACTGTCGGGACGGTTTTTCTGGAGACAGCGGGCGGTCTCCAACAGGACGGCAACTCCGGAAGCACCGTCGTTGGCACCGTCAATCGGGGTGTCGCGGTATTCCTCCCTCGGGTCTTCGTCGGCCCAGGGACGGGTGTCGTAATGGGCGAGCAACAGTATGCGGTCAGTGGCCTCGGGGTTGATTCTTCCCAGGATGTTCCATGCGGTCTGTTTCTCACCTTTCCAGGTGGTGACCGGGGCGGCCTGCACCATCACGGTGTCCACTCCGTAGCGTTTCAGGGACTCGATGAGGTAACGGCGGCAAGCCGCGTGGCTGTCCGAACCGGGTGTGCGCGGGCCGAAGTCCACCTGCGTCTCCACGAATCCGAAGAGGGAGTCGGCATCAGCCTCGACAGGAGCCATCAGCACACTCCCTTCGGCGGAGCCATCCCCGCCAGCCTGCGCGTCACTGCCGTTGGCCGCGGCCTTCCCGCCGCAAGCCATCAGTCCGACAGCAACCGCCGCCACCATCGCCCAAACAAATTTCTTCATCATCAAAATGGTTCTCATTTCATCCACAGGGTCAACCTCCCTCGGAGGCTTTCCCCGCTTCAATTCACAAAGATAAGATGAATTTACAAAAACAACAAATATTCCTCGTTCAGATTCTGCCGAGAAGTTCGATTCCTATTCGTTCGACAATTCCAGTGACGAGGGCATTCCCCATCAGGAAAGCCCTGCGCATGTCGGAAGAGGCGTTTGCGGTGTGGTTGTCGGGGAACATGTTGAGACGTTCAAGTTCTATTGGGGTGAGTCGACGGTAACGTCCGCCGGGGGTTAAGACCACATGCTTGAACCGGGAAGGCGAACTTCCTCCTTCACCCGTTATGATGGTGCGGGATGGCTTGTCTGTGCTGTCGGGAAAAGCCATTGCCCCCTCGGAATAATTATATTCGAAGCCGGTTGATTTGTTGATTCTCTTTTCAGACTTGCTCCCTTTGGCGTATTCCCATCTCGCTACCTCTTCCTGTGGGATGAAGAAGTCCGCGGGCACGTCGTTCTCATCTATCAGGATGTCTCCCAATGTGATATGAGGACCGGCATAAAGAGGGGTGACGGGGGCTGTGAAGACGGCTCTACGGGTCATTACTCCGGCGTTTCTGAATGGAGAGAGTTTCTTCCCCTTGTTGAAATTGGCGGAGACTTCGCTCAGGTCACCGTTGATGACAAAGGATGAAATTCCGGGCTGATCGTCAAGGATGGGGAATGCTTTTGCCATTATGCCGTCGCTACAAATCCAGTCGGTCGATGTGTCGAATGACTTGTGGATGGGAGTATCCTCCTTGAAAGCAAATATGTAGGTTCGTTTCCTGCGCTGCGGCATTCCGTAATCAGCGGCGTTTATGACACGCCATTCGACGGTGTAACCCAGGTCTGACAGGGATGCGAGTATTATGGCGAAATCTCGCCCGCGCTGGGATGCGGGTGAGCCGAGCAGACGGTCTACATTTTCGAGCAGAAGATAGCGGGGAGGTTGCTTGCTGTCACGCAAAATACGGTGGATTTGCCACCAAAGAACACCTTTCTTTCCTTCGATACCTCCTGAATTTTTAAGAGTGGTGGCCACGGAATAGTCCTGACAGGGGAAGCCCCCTACCAGCAGGTCTGCTTCGGGAATATCCGCCACGTCGACAGCCGAGATGTCTTCGTTGGAGTGGCCTTCCGGTCCGAACTGGCGGCAATAAACAAGCGAGGCATCCTGGCGTTTGGTGGATGATTCCCACTGGTTGTTCCATACAGTGACATACCTTGATGATGCTCTTTCGAGTCCGATACGAAATCCCCCGACTCCCGCGAAAAGTTCGATGACCCTGACATCGTCAGGAGTTGCGGAGACACCTTCCGGTGGGAAAAGGGATGGTGTCTTGCAACTGCGGCTGTAAGCCGCAATCGGTTCGCACAAATTGGTCTGTGGGAGAGAGTCTATGCTGGGATATTTCATTTATTCTGAATCGATAATCTGTTTTACATACTCTGCGTTGAACCAGTAGCAGAATTTGTTGCATTCCCCGCCGTTGGGATTGACGGCTTTTTGTGTCTCGCGGGTGGCTTTGGGCCTGACATGGAATTTACGATGGTCTGACAGCTTCCAGAATGCGTCGCGGCGTATGTTGTCGGTGATGACATTACGGCGTATGTCTTCCCAGTATTCGCGGGCAATCTCCAGGTCATCAGTCGGCATTGTCCAGAAGAACACCTTGTCGAGGATATAGGTCTGTTCTGTGGAGACAGAACCGTCACGGTTGTTCCTTACGGTTATTGTCCGTTGTTTGTCCGGCTTGAAGACCACAAACAGGAAGCGTGTCGTGAATATCTCGTATGCTTCTGATTCCTCCCAAAGGTCATTGTCGTAAACCTCGCAATAGTCGATGTTCTTGAATGACATTGATTCCTCGGGCATTCCGCTGTCGCCGACCCTGATTGTTTTCATCGTGATTCCAGATTTCACGAATTCCTCGGCTTTGGCGAGACGTTTTGAAACTCCGTCCGATGATATGAGAGCCGCCACATCGGCATACTTGCTCTTTGACTGGTAGGGGGTGATTCCCAATTTCTGACAGATTTCCAGGTAGTCAAGGCCGATATATGGGACGAAGCGGTTCAGGATGATGCTTTCGAATGTATTGTTGCGCAGCTCCTTGTCGCTTACAAGCTCGAATGTGGATGATTCGGGAGCCGAATAGTTGGTGAAGTGGTCGGTTCCTGATGATGTGACGTGGCTCAGCACATAACGCATATAGGCCGGTTTCAGACTGAAAGCACGTTTGTTGGCTTTTATGTCTGAAAATGGCTGAGCCTGAGGTGAATCCCCTTTTTGTCCCTTGCGACAGGCTCCGAGATACACTGTGTCCCCCTCGGAAAGCAGATGGGCTTCGCCGCGCTTGACCTTGTCGGCGATGGTGTTGTAATCCTGTCTTATTATTTCAAGGTCTTTTTCAGGAAGCTGCCATAGAATCCTATACAGGAACTTGTAGTCATAAATCGAGTCTCCGCTGACATGGAGGTAGAAGAGGAGTAGCATCAGGCGGCACTTAGCCAACAGATGGGAGTCCTCAAACTTGGTTTCTGTCAAGGAGAAATAGTCAATCATCGTACAAACCAGGCGCTCCTTTATCCTGTAAGTGTAATCGCTCTTGGACTGTAGCAGCGGGGTGCATTTCAGTTCTACATTGGCTTCCTGAAAATCAGCATCCTGCTTGGAATTGACTTCATATCCGAAAAACATCTCCTCGACCATCTGGCCGAGTCCCCCCTCCCCTTTACGTTTTTGTGAGATGGCTTCCTCTCCGAACAGGCTATGAAGGGACTGGCCAATCAGTAACCGGCTGAAGTCATATATCGCCAAGGGGTTTGTCTTGTCGAATGAATGATTGGCAGAAGAGGAGATCGCGGGCATTATTTCTGGAAGAGGAGGGTGGTGAGGGAGGGGGAAGCGTAGTTGGCCAGGCGGATGCGGAGGCCGGAGGTGGTGGGGAGGGACCAGATGGGGGTGATGTCGATGGCGACGTAATACTGGCGGTCGAAGGTGGGGGCGTCGGTGGGGCGACTGTGGTAGAGGTAGGCCGTCGGGATGGGGTCTTCGAGGGTGACGGGGTCGAGCAGGAGGGCGAAACGGCGGGGTGCGGTGTCGTAGCCGAGGCGGAGCCGCATGCAGATTTTGTTGCCGGCGCGCCATGCCGAGAGGAGCCATACGGGGTCGTTGTCCCAGCCCTGGAGGTCGTTTTCGGTCTTGGCTTCCTGGATGGTGAGGTTGGTGATGGTCGCCCAGCGGTGGAGGGTGACGGGGCCGGAGGTGTATGGTTCGCCGCTGGCGGGGGTGTAGGCCGCCATTATGGAGGTGCCGGGGTCGGGGGCAGGTTGTCCCAAGGCTCCCGCAGGGGCGGTGAGGATTACCGGCTCGTCGGAGTCGGGACGGTAGAGATGGAGGATGGTCGGGGTGGCTGTGCCTGCCTGGGCCACCTCGCAGATGTCGTAAAGGGTGGCTGGATGGGGCTCGTCGCTCCCTTTTTCGGAGCAGGCGGCGAGCAGGAGCAGGATGGGGAGGATGAGGAATATCGGTTTCATGTCGGTGGTCAGGGATGGGTTACGACCCCGTCGGCGATGTGGATGACCCGGTCGGAGCGGGAGGCGAGTGATTCGTCATGGGTTACAATGACGAAAGTCTGACGGCGTTCGTCGCGCAGGCGGAAGAAGAGGTCATACAGCTCGCGGCGGTTGGCCGAGTCGAGACTGCCTGACGGTTCGTCGGCGAGAATCACGGATGGATTGTTGACCAATGCGCGTGCCACAGCCGCACGTTGGCGTTCACCCCCTGAGAGCTGGGCCGGACGGTGAGAGGCGCGGTCACCCAGACCGAGGTAGTCAATCAGTTCCGCAGCGCGGCGCATGGCGGCGGCGCGGTTCTCGCCGCCGATGAGTGCGGGCATCGCCACATTCTCAAGCATCGAGAACTCTGGCAGCAGCTGGTGGAACTGGAAAATGAATCCGATGTTCCGGTTACGGAAACGGGCGAGGGCCTTTGTGCCGAGGTCGAACACGCGGGTACCGTCATATTCGACCGTGCCGCTGTCCGGACGGTCGAGTGTGCCGAGAATCTGCAACAGTGTGGTCTTCCCCGCACCGCTTGCGCCGACAATCGACAGTATCTCCCCTTGGCGCACATCAAGGTCGACCCCCCGGAGAACCTCCAGGCGGTCGAAACTCTTGTGTATGCCGCGCATCGAAATCATGTCAGCTTGTCGGCGATGCGTGAGATGGCGTATTCGGGACGTACACGGCGGTAGAGGATGTCATAGACAGCCTCGGCGATGGGCATCGCGACATCGTAACGGGCGTTGATCTCATGGATGCACTTCGCGCCGTAATACCCCTCGGCGGTCTGCTCCATCTCCATGCGGGCGGCCTTGACGGAATATCCCTTGCCGATCATCGACCCGAAATTGTGGTTTCGGGAGAAACGGGAATAAGAGGTTACCAGCAGGTCGCCGAGATATACCGAGTCGCAAATCTGGCGGGGACGGGGGCTGACCGCGTCGAGGAAATCCTCCATCTCGCGTATGGCGTTGGAGACGAGCATCGCCAGGAAGTTGTCGCCGCGCTTCATGCCGTGGACGATGCCGGCGGCGATGGCGTAGATGTTTTTCATCACTCCGGCATACTCGATGCCGTCGACGTCGGTGGAGAGGATGGCGTGGCAGTTGCGGGCTCCTGCGCCGCAGAGGCAGTTGCCGAACTTGCCGGCTACTTCGATGTCCTCACACCCCACGGTGAGATATGAAGGGCGCTCCAGGGCCACCTCCTCGGCGTGGCAGGGGCCGGATACCACGAGCGTATGGTCTCTCTTGACCCCGAACCTGTCAATCATGTAATCGGTCACCAGCTGGTTCTCGTCGGGGACGATACCTTTGACAGCCGAGACGATGTATTTGTCGGACAGGTCTACCTCCACCTTCTCCAAATGGCTCTTGAAATAGGGGGAGGGCATTACCAGCAGCAGGGTGTCGGCAGTCGAGGCGACATGGTTGATGTCAGACGAGAATTCGATGCGGGCGGTGTCGAAGGGGACATCCGTCAGGTATGCCGGGTTGTGGCCAAGGCGTATGAAATCCTCGATGCGGTCGTCACGCCGCATATACCATATGATTGACTCGCAGTTCTTGAGCAGCAGCTTGGCCAGGGCGGTGGCCCAGCTTCCGCCTCCCATGACGGCAATCCGTCCGGGAAATTCATTGCTTGACATGACGTGGCGGATTATGGGTTACTGTTCGGGGTCTTTGGCGGGATAGAGGGCCTGGGCGGCTTCCACCCATCCTTTGATCTGGTCAGGCTGGGGATTCTTGAGCTGCAGCTTGTATTTCTTGTTGATTCCGAGCAGTTCCTGCTGGAGTTTGCCGGGGACAGCCGACGCGAGGGCCTCGACGGTCAGGAATCCGGCTTTCTGGACGGGAGCTACCCATTCGGCAGGCATGCCGAGGGCGGTGAAGGCCTCCTCCTTGTCGCGACGCGCAACCTTCTCTGGACGCATCTGGGGGAAGAGCAGCACCTCCTGGATGGTGGTCTGGCCGGTCATCAGCATGACCAGGCGGTCCATACCGATCCCCATTCCGGATGTGGGGGGCATACCGTACTCAAGGGCGCGGATAAAGTCGTGGTCGATAATCATTGCCTCGTCGTCACCCTTCTCCGACAGGCGCATCTGCTCGACGAAACGCTCGTATTGGTCGATGGGGTCGTTAAGCTCGGAGTAGGCGTTGGCCAGCTCCTTGCCGTTGACCATCAGCTCGAAACGCTCGGTCAGCTGGGGATTCTCACGGTGACGCTTGGTCAGCGGAGACATCTCTATGGGGTAGTCGATGATGAAAGTCGGCTGGATGTAAGTTCCTTCACATTTTTCCCCGAAAATCTCGTCGATGAGCTTGCCTTTGCCCATAGTCTCGTCAACCTCGATACCCATCTCCTTGGCGGCCGCGCGGAGCTGCTCCTCATCCTTGCCGTCAATGTCGAAACCGGTATGCTCAAGGATGGCGTCGCGCATGGTCACGCGGCGGTAGGGAGCCTTGAAGCTGATTTCCTTGTCGCCCACACGGACGGTGTCGGTGCCGTTGACCTCCAGGCAGATACGTTCGAGCATCTTCTCGGTGAAGTCCATCATCCAGTTGTAGTCCTTGTAGGAGACATAAATCTCCATACAGGTGAACTCGGGGTTGTGGGTGCGGTCCATACCCTCGTTGCGGAAGTTCTTGGAGAACTCATAAACACCCTCGAATCCGCCGACAATCAGACGCTTGAGGTAAAGCTCGTCGGCGATACGCATATAAAGGGGAATGTCGAGCGCGTTGTGGTGGGTGATGAAGGGACGCGCTGACGCACCACCCGGGATGGCCTGGAGAATCGGGGTCTCCACCTCCATGTAGCCGTGTTCGTTGAAATAATTGCGCATCGAGTTGAACACCTTGGTGCGCTTGATGAAAATCTCCTTCACCCCGTCGTTTACCACCAGGTCGACATAGCGGCGGCGGTAGCGCAGCTCGGGGTCATCGAAAGCGTCGTAAGTCACGCCGTCCTTCACCTTCACGATGGGGAGCGGGCGCAGTGACTTGCTCAGCACCGTCAGCTTGCGGGCATGCACCGAGATTTCCCCGGTCTGGGTGCGGAACACGAATCCCTCCACCCCGACGAAATCGCCGATGTCGAGCAGCTTCTTGAAGACAGTGTTGTAAAGCTCCTTGTCCTCGCCCGGACAGATTTCGTCGCGGTTGATGTAGACCTGGATTCGGCCATTGGCGTCCTGCAGCTCCATGAACGAGGCTTTGCCCATGATGCGGCGACCCATCACGCGGCCGGCCACCACTACCTCGCGCGGCTCCCCGAGCGGATTCCCGTCCGCGTCGGTCTCCGGGTCACGGAAATTGGCCTTGATTTCGTCAGTATGGGCATTGACAGGGAACTCCGCTGCGGGATAGGGGTCAATCCCCATGGCACGCATCTGGTCGAGCGACCCACGGCGTACAATCTCTTGCTCGCTCAATTCGAGAATATTCATCGTATATACAGTTTCAACATTAATATATAGAGGGGGCATCCACCGGTGGCCGACGACCCTCCCGGCCCCGTCAACGGCGCGTCCGGAGCCTTTCATTCCAAAATTACCGCAAAGTTAATAAATTACCGACTAAAATCCCAATAAAAAATCCATCGGGCAATAATCGGCCCCGCAGCCGTCCCGCATTTGCGGCGAATCCATCCCGAGCTGGCTCAGAACCAGTCCCCAGACAACCTCCGGATTTTGGCCGCAGAGCCTTTTCAATATGTATTTTGGGCTATGTTGATAAAAAAGCCCGAAAAAATTTGGTGGATTGAAAAAAACATCCTACCTTTGCAACGCAAAAACCGGGGTACTAGCTCATCTGGCTAGAGCGCGACACTGGCAGTGTCGAGGTGAGCGGTTCGAGTCCGCTGTACTCCACCAAAGGCGATTTCAGAGAATTAAACTCGGAAATCGCTTTATCTTTAATATATTTAGGAGAAAACCAAGTTCGATAATCAAAAGATGTTCAGTTCACTTGAAATATGCGCAGGAGCAGGTGGGCAAGCTTTAGGTTTGGAAATGTCAGGATTTTCGCACGAACTACTCATTGAGTATGAAAAGGATTATTGTGAAAATTTGAAACTGAACAGACCACAATGGAATGTGCTATGTAAAGATGTTCGAGATTTTTGTGGTACTCCTTATAAAGGAAAGATTGATTTACTCTCAGGCGGGGTGCCCTGTCCGCCTTTCAGTATGGCAGGCAAGCAATTAGGAAATAACGATGAGAGGGATTTATTCCCTGAAATGTTGCGCCTTATCAAAGAAATCCAACCAAAGGCAGTCTTGATAGAGAATGTCAGAGGTTTACTTGATTCGAAGTTCGATGAATATAGAAATTCAATATTGAATGAATTAGAAAGACTTGGATATAATTATCATATCCAACTTCTTAACGCATCCAATTATGGAGTACCTCAATTAAGACCTCGTGTTATTATAGTTGGAATAAGAAAAGACCTCAATGATACGTTTACTTTCCCGAAACCTTATCAAAGCATACCACCAACTGTTGGCGAAGTCTTAAAAGATTTAATGGGAATCAATGGTTGGAAATTGTTAGATTTGTGGGTTAAGATGGCAGATAAAATAGCCCCAACTCTTGTTGGGGGTAGTAAAAAACATGGGGGGCCTGATTTAGGACCAACAAGAGCAAAAAAAGCTTGGCTTGAATTGGGTGTGGATGGAAGAGGCATTGCCAATGCAGCGCCTTCAGATAATGACCCACTCCCTCCAAGGCTAACACCAAGGATGTTAGCACGCATACAAGGTTTTCCAGATGATTGGAATTTTGGCGATAAAAAAACCAAAGCATGTAGAATGATTGGTAATGCATTTCCGCCTCCTGTAGCAATGAATGTTGGCGTTCAAATTATAAACGTATTAAAACAGAACGAAAAAAATGAATGCTCTTATAGAAAATGAACGAAAAAAATATCATCGGTCACTGATAGAATATGGGGTATTGTCAGTTGACAACAAGGGTATTCCAAGCAACGCTGATAAATCCTCAAGGCTTTCCATTGAAATATCTCGCAGGATTGCAGGTTCTTTATTAGCTGAATCTCATGATAAATCATTAGGACAAACGTCTGGCGCAAAATTTGAGCAGAGTAATTTAGAATTTATATCCAACACATTCCCTTTACTGCAAAATTTGCGCCCTGGAAAATGGGTAGTTGAAAAGCTCGGAAATAGAAATGCTATTAAGACTTCATCATTTGCCCAGTATGAACATCTGTCATATCTTGGGGAGATAATTAAGACAGATTCAAAACTCGCAACAGTGTTAGGAAATGATTATATGGTCGCACCTGATATCGTGATTTATAGATTGCCTGAAAGTGATGAGCAAATAAACGCACAGATACCAGTAGTCAATGATAATTGTTGTCTACAATCAGTAATTCGAGAAAAATATTCACAATTGCCCATACTACATGCGAGTATTTCGGCAAAGTGGACTATGAGGAGCGACAGAGCTCAGAATAGTCGAACAGAAGCTTTGGGATTAATTCGTAATAGAAAAGGACATTTACCACATATTGTAGTTATTACTGGAGAGCCATTGCCATCAAGATTGGCTTCTTTAGCTTTGGGAACAGGAGACATAGATTGTTTATATCATTTTGCTCTCTATGAATTAATTGAAGCTGTTAAGCTTATTGGAGCGGAAGACGCCCTTGATATGCTGAATATTTTAATTGATGGAAAACGATTGAAAGATATAAGCGATTTGCCTCTTGACTTATCAGTATGATTAACGATTGTTATTCATTGTAAATTTTACAATATCATCGAATCCTCTCAATAAGTTTGATAATTTGTCAGGATGCCTCCACCCCCCCCCCAAGTCACTGACTATTATTTAGTTAGTAGCTTTTTATTTTTCGCCCCCCATCAATATCCCACGGGATTGGGTCGGCTCTATGGTTGCGGGTATCAAAAAAGATTCCTCCGTAATCGCCCACGGTCACATCCGCGTCTACGGGCGATTCCGGAGGAATCTTTTTTGATACTCCTTTTAGAGTGATTATAATTTTCAATTGGTACATTTGCCAATTGAAAATTGTTTATTAACTTTGCGGTGTCTAATCAAAGAAGGAGTTATGAACAAAGAACAAGAAAAGTTTTTATCCTTGGAATTTAAGTCCAAGGCCCGGGTGATAGATTCTAAAATCGTGGAGGTTACGGTTCAGGATGGTGAGGTATTTCAAGTGCTTTGTCAAATAGGACTGTATATCAGTGAGGAGACCCGTAAATATGAACTGCATCTCATTGAAGCCATCTTCGACAAAAACTATTCCGCTGACAAGGAGATGATGGTCAGCAATATATGGAGGGATGCACTGGCCAGTGGCATATCATTTATGGGGATGAGCTCCGGAGACAGGCAATCAGAACGTGCAAGAATTGGCAGCAGAATACGCCAAATCCGGGAGGAGAAAGGGGTGGAGGCACGCGACCTCGCAAAACTGGCCGGAATAGATGCCGCGAATCTGAGCCGGATTGAAAACGGCAAGTATTCGGTCGGTATTGACATTTTGTCAAAAATCGCTGCTTCATTAGGGAAAAAGATTGATATAGTCGACATATGATATGGAATCCAAGCAATATTATTCGTATGCGTTGGATAAGAACCAACGGCTTGTAAATGTCAAGGAGGCAGCAAAAGGAGAAGAATATCTCTGCCCACATTGTGGCGGGGTAATGATTCCCAAGCAAGGTACAAAAAGAAGATGGCATTTTGCCCACAAAGGAGATACAGGTGTCTGCTCATATGAATCTTATCTTCACAAGCTTGCGAAAAAGCGTATCCGGGAATGTTTCCTTTCCGCAGAACATTTCCATATTGAGTTGCTCCAGGGCGCAATTTGTCCAGTCAAGGAATGCCCGGTGGGGATATCAGAAAAATGCAATTATCCTAAATGTTTTGATTTGAAAGAGTATTATGATTGTTGCGAGGAAGAGGGTTCAATAGGAGAATTCCGGGCAGATCTTCTTTTGAGACATAGTGAGAAGATTGACCGTAAACCTATTTTAATTGAGATATGGGTCTCACATAAGTGTACGGATGAAAAGAGAAAATCGGATCATAAAATAATTGAGATGAAAATTGATTCGGAAAAAGACATAGAACGTATAGTTTCGAACGCCGGAATCAATGGAATCCAATCGGAAAACAGTGATGAGTCTCGAAACAGCTGCTATAATTTCGAACCAAAGGAAGGAGATGAACTTCCAGGCGTGCAATATCAGAGACCTAAATTTTCATTTGGTGTTGATTCCCAAAACAGGTTGCATCGGGATAGCTATGATAAATTAGCGAGCTGCCTAACTCCTAATCCTCGATGGATTAACGATGCTAAGTTTCTGATACAATCCCCCAGCCCTATTGACTGGGATTTTGTATTTGAGATGTTGTCACGGTCAGCTTCGGGAATGAGATATTGTGGTATGTGTCATTTCTATAAGTACAATCAGCATTATGAAAAACATATGTGTATTAGATACAAAACAAAAGGAACCAGCCAATTTCCCAGTCAATATGAAGCGATGAAATGTCAGTATTTTAAACAGGTTGATTATGACCGTATAGATGATTCACTGAAAATAGATTATGAGGAGTATAAAATCACACAACCTGTCCTGCAAATTTGACGATTAGGGATGACTCTTTTTTGAGGGGCGGTAGGGAGGAGGTATTGACGCGGACGCGGGGAATGCGTCCGCGCCAATATGTGGTGGGATGGAGGGAGCGGTCAGTTGGCGGGGTGGAGGATGGCGATGGCGTTTTCGTGGCGGGGGAAGGTGACGGTGCCGTTGCGGACGGTGGCTGTCTGGCCGGTGTAGAGGTCGGTGACAAGGGTGGAGTCGGGGAAGAAGGGGCTGACGCGGATGGGCTGGCCCGGGATAGGGCGCACACGGATGATGAGGCGGTCATCGTTGTGGCGGCGGTGGCAGGTGTGGGTGTCAATGGTGGTCTGTATGCCTTTCCCGATCGCGGGGTGTTGCTGTCTGATTTTGCCGAGACGGCGGAAATGGTCGAGCTGCAGGGTGTCGATTTCCCCCCAGTCCATGTCTGACCGGAATGCCTGGGCGCTGTCCACGTTGTATTGTGCGTCGCTTAGCTTGCGGCCTGTCTCGTCGCCGTAAAAGAGCTGGGAGACACCGGGAGAGAGCAACAGGGTGGTGGCGCAGTCAACCATATTGGTCATGTCGGCATCCCTGTGGTAGGAGTTGTTGAGATAGCTGAAGGGATGCCAGCCGGGATGGGCCTGGATGCTGTCGGAATATGCCTGCCAGGTGTAGACGATTCCGTCAAGGTCGCCATGCTTGGGGAAATAGAAGTTTACCATGCTTGAGAATCCGGCATCGGCATACTCCGGCTTGTAGTCTATCCCGGCCATGTCGAAATCTCCCGTCATATAGAAACGGTCGGTCCATCGCGACGCGGGGTCGTCGGGATGGTTGGCACGCCATCGCGCCAACGCGCTGTCGCAGGCTTCGCTCAACTCTTTCCACCGGTTGAGATGCACATTCTCCACGATGTCACACCTGAATCCGTCGATGCCGAATTCCTCCACCCATGACGCTATCCATGCGGTCACATATTGTATAGGGCTCCAGTCGTGGTCTTCGCGCAGCTTGCGGGCAGAGGGATTTACCCAGGGGTCATTGGCTTTACCCTCCCGTTTCCATTTCCGTTTCAGGAAATCGGGAATCCTTGTCGGCTTGTCGCTCTCATCCTTGAAGTCAGGCATGCCGTAGATGGTGGCCTGCAGCGGGTCGGACTCGTCCCAACCCTCGTCGGGCATCCTCACCCAGTCGCGGCCATACCAGCCGTCCCAGTCAAGCCGCTGTTCGAAGAACCTGTCGAAGCTCCAGTCGCGGATATGGGTGGCGGCTTCCTGTTCCGAGAGTCCTGTATCGGCGAATCCGAGCTGCACCGCATCGAGCAGTGTCGGATAACCGGGGTCGTTGAGGTTCGCGCCAAGCATCACGCGGATACCCTGGCTGTGCAGCTCATTGACAAGCTCGCGCAGCTCCTCTACCGTCCCGTAGTTCTTGTCGGTCTGGGTGTAGTCGAGGGGATAATAGCCGTGATAACCGTAATGGGGGAAATCATTGATGGCGCCGCTTCCCGACATCCATCCGTGAATCTGCTCGTAGACATCGGTCATCCAGACAACATCCACCCCCAACTCCCTGAAATACCCCTCCCGGGCCTTCTGGAGCATCCCCTTGAAGTCGCCGCCGTGGAATGTCGCGGCATTCAGCCGTTCGCTGCCGTAATCGACGATTCGGCCATAGTTGACATCGTTGGAGGAATCACCATTGGCGAAACGGTCGGTGATAACGAAATATACATTGGCGTTCCCCCAGTCGAAAGGCTGAGTCTCCTCTCCCCGGGCAGTCTGCAATCCAATGAGGGATAGCAGGGAAAATAGAATGGTTTTCTTCATCATATGTTGTTTTGTCCGCAAAATTAACATATGACGGCAGACCAGTCAATACTGATTTATAACCATAGGGGGTCACATCAGCTTCATCAGCGAGGCCGCCATAATGGCCTCGACCGTGTTGCCCACGCTCAGTTTCTCGATGATGTTCTGGCGGTGGCGGCTGACCGTATGTATGCTGATTCCCAGCAGCGCGGCTATCTGTTTGCTCGGCTTGCCCTCGCGTATCAGCGACAGGATTTCCTTCTCCCGGGAGGTCAGTATGTGGGGCCTGCGCCGCAATGTCTCAATGGTTATCACCTCCCCGGTGGAATTGTTGACAATGTGCGGTTCAATCCCGGCTCCGGTCTCCGGCGATGGGGAAAGGTCGTAACAGCAGAGTATCAGCCAGGTTTTCCCGGCAGGGGAGGGGTAAAACACCTCTGTCGAGTTGTCAACCCTCACGTAACGTCCGTCGCGCCCCTTGATTCGGATTGTGCAACGCGCCTTGAATCTCACCTTATCCTCCCCCGGGAGCGGGTCGACATATTTGAAGTACTCATATTCCAGCATACGTTTCTCCACAAGGTCTTCGGGATGGAGCCTGGAATAAATCTGGTCCTCGTCGCTCGAAGCGACCTCCTCATAGAGGGTGTCGCTGTCTGTTATCCCCAACAGACGGCAAAAGCTTCCCCCGATCAGGTAGCATCTGTCGGCCGACGCGTCAGTGATGACACAGCAGCCATTGCTGACCGACGTGAACATCTTTACCCGGCTGATGGCATCGGCCACCAGCCTTCGGTCAAGCATCTCACGGTCGAGATGCTGGGCAGTGTAAATCGCGTTGAGTTCCTTCCTTAGAATATCCATATCGGGGTTGTCTGCCCGTCACCCTCCCCGACTTCGGCCGGGGAGGTGACCGCCTTGCAAAATTAGTGAAAATCTCCGCAATTCCCGCAATCCGCAGCTCAATCAGAGAGATGGGTGCCCTCGTTGTATTTCTGGTTGTCGGGTAGACCGGGACGGGCGACACCCTCGGCCATCAGCGTTTTCAGTTCAGGCAGATGTGACTGGTAGATGTCGCGGGGCATCACTCCGTGGCGGCGGCAAAGGGATGCGGCCATGCCGACAACCTCACCCATCATCCCTGTGGTGCGCATCACCCTGACCGTCCCCAAAGCCACATGGGTGCAGCTTATGTCACGTCCGGCCATAAACAGATTCCCGACATTGCGCGAGTAAAGACAACGGTAGGGAACCGCGTATGGATGGATGAACACATGGCTGTTGGAGGCGATGAACGGCCCGTCGGGAAACTGGCGGCTGTTCTTGGGGTCGGGGAAATGGAGGTCGATGCTCCATGACGCGGCAAAAGAACCATCCTCATGGCTGACACGCTTCACAAGGTCATCCTCCTTCAATATATAGTCGCCAAGCAGGCGGCGCGACTCCCGCTTTCCACCCACATAAGCAACCCAGTCGAGCCGCCGGTCAGGAAACAGGCCGAGACGGTTGACGATATAGCTCCAGTTTGAGTATGCCACAAGCATACCGTAATCGCGGACACGTTCGAATCCACGCAGCTGGTCACTGTGCATCCCGGTCTCCCAGGTCCATTCCCCCATCGGGGTGGGATGGCATGTGGAGTCATTGAAAGCAAGGCCGTAATGGAATTCCGGGAAACGGGCATCTTCCCCCTCAGAAAGCTCACGGCTGCGCCATTGCACGGAGGCTCCCATCGTCATCGAGTCACCCCGCTCCGGGGCCGACGGTTCACCGAACTCATCTCTTCCCTCGCGTCCTATCAGGTAATGCGCCCCGGCGAGATACCCCACCGAGCCGTCACCTGTGCAGTCGGCGAATAGCGGTGCGGAGAAGCGCGTCCGCACTCCGGTATGGGTGTCCTGTCCGGTCACGGAGCGAATCAATCCCGTGGAATCGGTCTCCACCTCATTGACGTGCATGTTCAGGAAGAGCTTCACTCCCGGTTCGTTCATCACCCAGTCGAGCTTGCGTCCATCCTCGTAATATTCCGCAGGGCGGGCATTCCCCTCCCTTTCAGGGCCGAATTCCTTCTGCATGTTTCCGAGACGGGGGTAGGGGCCCACATCAAGTGCGCCACCGAGATGCACCCTGACCTCGGAACTGTTGTTGCCACCCAATACCGGGCGGTTCTGGAGCAACGCGACGCGGCATCCGAGCCGTGCCGCAGAGACAGCCGCGCTCATCCCCGCGATACCGCCCCCCACGACCACAAGGTCATACTCACCCCCGTCTGCCAGCTTCCCTGCGGCTGAACGCTCCCGACGGAACGATGTCAGCGGCTCTTTTTCCGAGGGGGGCACAAGATCGCGGTCGGTGGTGAAATACAAGGCGTCACATCGGCCGTCAAATCCCGAGAGGTCTGTCAGCGTGACAACCGCCGACGGAGAGTCAACATCCACCTTCCCGGCATATTGCCATTCCCAGCAATCCCCGGCAGTCCCGAGGGTGACGGGAAGCCTTACTCCGTTCACCGAGACAGCGAACGCGCCGGGCCCTTCACCGTCATGCCATGTGGAGGTCCAGTTGTATGTCCGGGCATACAGATGATAGCATCCTGGGGCAGGCAGCTCTATCACGGTCTCCGCGTCGGCCACCGGTTCACCGAGACCATGGGCGAGCAGGTAAGGTGAACCCATCTCGTCGATGAATTGCGCGTCGACTTTCCAGCCACCTGGATTGGCGAAGCTCTCAGCCTCGACAAGGAGGTCTGCCCCCGCCGCCCCTAGTGTGAAAAATGGGAAAAGCAGGCTGAAACCCTTTCTCAGGAAATCTGTCATAAGTAACTATCTTATCGCGAATTTCACCCTGTTCGTTCCGGCACACGCAACATAGACTCCCGCCTGAAGAGCCGACAAGTCAACCGAAGTATCCTTTGAGCGCAGCATTTCCACACCCTGCATGGAGCAGACCGAGACCTCCTCACCCGAGGGGTTGGAGAGAGTGCGGCCATTCACGGAAATTCCCGCAGGCATCTCACGCGAGACACCATCAATCCCCGAAACCGGGCGGTCGAGGGCAATGAGCATCTGGGGGCCTTTCCCGGGGTTGGTGGTGGACTCTGATGAGGTGAAGCGGCTCAGCGCACGCCATTCATAGGGGGTCGATACCCTGAAAGTCACCTGCTTGGCTCCCTCGGCCGCTTTTGCCTTGACGAAATCGGTCACATCCCAGCCCACATACGAGCCGAGCATGTCCTGGGTCAGGATTGTGGTCGCCACAGGCTCGAACACATGGTTGTGATGGTTGTCCCAAGTCAGGTTGGCGGAGTATGTCGAGGTGTTGCCCCCCAGTTCGAGTGTCTCGATACCATTGAGCGGACGGTTCTCATTGTTGAGCTTGCCGGGCACCACACTCTCATAGTAGAGCCTTACACCAACACGGGCCACATTGTCGGGCAGGTTGTCAATCGGGAATGTCATATAGATACGTCGCGACCATCCGTCGCCGTTTTTCAGGTCGAGGGTCTGCGAGTCGGCGTGTCCCTTGTTCTGCTCGGCCTGATGCACAAAGCTGTCGTATGAGCAAGGAACCACCTGGTCGGCCAGATGGATTGTCGCCGAGGAAGCTCCCGACGCGGCCGGTGTCTCCCTGGCGTCATTGATTCCGTCCACGGCGAACACCACATCCGCCGTGGCGTTCTCCTGCTCCATGAAATATGGTGAGGCGGTGATTGTCCTGTTCTCCCTGGCCGCCTCCTGCATGACGAAAGGATAATGCCCCCCACGGAAAGTGACCATCATGCGGGCTGTCTCCCCCTTGGCAACCACAGGGCTGCAAGGTGACAGGGTGTAGTCAAACGCCACATCGAGGCCGAGATACTTCGCGGCCTCATCCACGAAAATCTGTGCCATCCGGCGTTGTATGTAGCTGTTGCTCCCCCTGAGGGGATGCCAGCCATATTTCACACCCCCGATTGTCTCGGTATCGTGGGCGTAAGCTACGCTTGGCTGCGTCTCTCCGCTTTCGACATCCAGGCGCGAGAATCCGATGTTCTCGTCGAACTCCACCAGAGGGAATCCCCATTTCGCGGCAAGCTTGCGGATGGCCGGATTGTATGTGGTGCGCGAGTCATGCCAGTGGGTGCAGAACATAATTTTCACCGGTTTCCCATCCTCAGTCCCGTAATATTTCGATTCAGGGTTGTCTTTCAGTCCACGGCAGTCGGCTATGTAACGCTTGATTACATAGTCGTAAGCCACGGAGTAGTCTGTGGTGGAGGCTATTGAGGTGTAATCCTCCCACTTCTCCTTGAGCCATTGCTCGTTGGCAACATTCTGGTTGTGGACATGGCCGATCACGAAAACATCGGTTCGGTCAAGTTCCTCGGTGGTGTAGAATGTCCCGAGGTTCATACGCCGGGCGGTGTGGTATATCGCCTCGCCGCTGACCGACTTGTTGATGGCCTCGGCCCCGAGGTCCTTGCATCCCATCTCGAACCATCCGTTTTCGGGGATGGCGAACGACGCGCCGGTGAGCAGGAATGTCAGGCGGCCGTCATCTCCGGTTGCCGTCTCCTGGGCGGCAGAGGTAGCCGGGACAGCGATCATGGCTGCCCCGAGCAATATTTCAGCAAAATGTCTCATCAGTGATTGTTGTTATTCTCCGGGGCCAGGGCCAGTGCACCGGCCACACGGAAGTTTGTCTTTCCACGCAGGTCGGCGCTCGAAGCCCCGGCGTGTATTGTGAACTCATCTTCGTCTACCACCCAACGTTGCAGGGTGTCGTCATAATAGGCCAGGTCAGCCACCGGAATCTCAACCGAGACAACGCGTGATTCGCCGGGCTGCAGTGTCGTCTTGCAGAAACCTTTCAGTTCCTTGGCCGGACGCGGCAGTCGGGGTTTCTTCTGGGAGGCATAGAACTGCACTGTCTCCGCGCCCGGACGCATACCGGTGTTGGTGACCTCCAGCGAGACAGTGATTGTGTCGCCGGGATTGTAGATTTTGCGGTCGGTGGTCACGCCGGAATATCTGAAGGAGGTGTAGCTCAATCCGTGGCCGAAGGGGTAACGCGCCGGAATCTTCCGGGTGTCGTGCCAGCGGTATCCGACAAGCAATCCCTCGTCGTAATGTACCTGCCCGTCCACTCCGGGATAGCCCCTCTCACCGAAAGAGTGGGCCGCGCAATCCTCCAGTCTGACAGGAATTGAGAAGGGGAGTTTTCCAGAAGGGTTGACATCTCCCGACAGTATGTCGGCGAGAGCCACTCCACCCATGCTCCCCAGATACCAGCTCTGGACAATCGCGGGGACATCCCCGGCCCAAGGCATTCCGACGGCGTTGCCGCTGACAATCACGACAGCCATCCGGGGATTGACGGACAGCAGGTCGGCTATCAGCCTGTCCTGCCCGAAGGGGAGGGAATAGGTCGCCCTGTCCTCCCCCTCGCAGTCCTGACGGTAATTCTTGTTGAGCCCTCCGATGAAAAGTACCACGTCGGCTTTGCGGGCGGTCTCTATCGCGGCGAGTCTGAGGGAATCGGCATCATAGGGGGATGGCAGTTCACGGGAATAGTCGGGATCGCCGGAGGCGTATCCGAGCGAGAAGAGGATGTTCTCCTCTCCGAAGCGGGCGCGTAACCCCTCGAGTGGTGAAATCTCGACCTTCGGCTTCAGCTCCGAACTTCCGCCACCCATGCTCAGCACCTTGACTGCGTTCTCGCCGATGACGGCAATCTTCATGTTCTCTCCCAAGGGGAGGAAACCTTTGTCATTCTTGAGCAGCACAATCCCCTCGCGGGCGACCTCGCGGGCAGTGGCGAGATGTTCGGGGGTGTGCATCGCTCCCCAGGGACGATGGCGGTTCATGTTGGTGCGCAGACACAGGCGCAGAATCCTCCTCACCTTCTCGTCCACCACCTTCTCGTCAATCTCACCCGCCACGATGAGGTCGCGCAGCGGACGCGCCATATGGTAGCTGTCATAGGCGTTGCTTTTTCCCCATGTCAGGCCGTTGGTCCATGAGCCCATCTCGATATCCAGTCCGTTGAGGGCTGCTTCACGGGTGTCGTGGGCCGAGCCCCAGTCGGTGATGAACACCCCGTCGAAACCCCACTGATCCTTGAGGATTTTGTTGACGAGGGTGTCGTTGTGGGTGCAATATGTGTCGAGGTATTTGTTGTATGACCCCATGACAGCCCAGACTCCCCCCTTTGTCACTCCCGCCTTGAAGGCCGGGAGATAAAGCTCGTTGAGGGCACGTTGGCCGACCACCACGTTCACCACGTCGCGGTCATGCTCCTGGTTGTTCAGGGCGAAATGTTTCAGACACGCGGCCACTCCGTTGGCCTGCAGTCCCTTGATGTAAGGGACAACCATCCTGGATGCCAGCATGGGGTCTTCACCCATATATTCGAAGTTACGTCCGCTCAGGGGTGTGCGGTAGATGTTCACCCCCGGGCCGAGCATTATGTCTTTCTTCCTGAACCGAGCCTCCTCCCCGACGACATTGCCATATTCGGCCGCGAGCGCGGGATTGAAGGTGGCGGCCAGGCAGGTCAGGGCGGGCATGGCCGTGCAGGAGTCGTTTGTCCAACCGGCCCATTTCCAGTCATCCCAGGTGAACTCCATCCTGACCCCGTGGGGGCCGTCGCTCATCCAGATTTCGGGGATGCCGAGACGCGGACAACCGGGGGTGCTGAACTTCGACTGGGCATGAATCATCGCTATCTTCTCGTCGAGGGTCATGCGGCTCAGGGCATCCTCGATGCGCTCCTCTGCCGGAAGGTTCTCGTCAAGGTATGGGGCAGGCGACCCGGCGCGCACAGCCAGGATGGCCAGCGCGGAGATTGCCGTCAATATTACTTTTCGATATGATACCATAACAGATATGCTGTCTCGTTTTTGTCGGAAAAACTTTTCAGAGGAAATACTGTCCGCGGGCCTTCAGGCGGCTGCGCAAATCGGTGACATCCACCGAATGCACATCCCGCGAGGCTGAGAGTGAGGCGAGACGGGCGGCGACACCTGCCGCCTCCCCTGTCACCAGGCATGGAGGCATGACACGCAGGGAGCCGTAGGCCTCCTCGTCGGTGGAGATACACCGGCCTGCCACAAGCACGTTACGCAACCCTTTCGGGGTCAGCACGCGGTATGGGATTCCGTGGCTCTCACCCCGGCCGTAATGCACCTCGGGGACACCGCTCTTGTGGATGTCTATGAAATAGCAGTTGCGTCCTATCTCATCGTCGAAGGTGCGGCGGGCGCGCCAGTCATCCCCTGTGAAGAGATAGTCACCCACGATGCGACGGCTGTCGCGTATGCCGGGGATTATCGCCGTCTTGACAATGAACGCGTCGCGGAACACGTCGGGACGGAACTCCTTGAGCATCTCCAGATGCTGGTCGGCGACCTGACGACCCAGTCTCATGGCGTCGGAAAGCTGGCGCGGGTCGGTAGTGTCTTTGATTTCGATGTGGTTGGCGTTGAACTGCACGACTCCCGGCCCCACGAGATTGTGGCAGCAATGGGTGTCGAGCAGCGGGAACCGCCCGGTGCGCGAGGCACGGGCTGACGCGCTGTCGGGATTGTGGCCCGAATGCAGTTCCGGCCCTTCGCGATAAGCCTTGGTGTCGATGTTGGCCACCGAGAAACAAAGGGTGCTTTTCTGCAGCACACCGTCGGAGTCACCCTTGAGATATTCCGCTCCGGCCCAGGCGCAGATGTCGCCGTCGCCGGTCGCGTCAATGAGGATTTTCGGACGGTAGGCTGTCAGGCCATCCTTGTTGGCCACGATGACGGCGTCAACCTTGTCATCCGAAGCCATCTCGACGGCGGCCACACGCGAGAAGAAAAGTATGTCGGCTCCCGATTGCGCCACCATACGGTCATATACACCGATGAGATACTCGGGATTGATGGTGGCCCAGTCATAGAGGTCGGCGGGTTCATGGGGGACACCTTTCTTGGATTCAAGGAAAATCTTCTCGGCGAGTCCACGGTATATGATTTTCTCCCCGTCGGTGAAGGGACACCATGCGGGCACCATACCGGAGGTGCCGAGCCCCCCGAGATTGCCGGTGGCCTCGATGAGCAGCACACGGCTCCCCTCCGACGCGGCGGCGATGGCCGCGGCGCATCCGGCGGGGCCGCCCCCCGCGACCACGATGTCATAAGTGTCGTCGACGGAAATCTTCCGGTCTGCAAGCTTCATCCGTCGCTCCCGGTTCCCGCTGCCGGCGGTCATCCCGTGGGGGATGGCCGCGGCGGCGGCGAGAAGGGCGGCAGTCTTCAGGAAACCTCTTCGGCTGTAGGTTGACATACCTTTCTAACTAACTAATCTTATCTTACTAATTCACGAATTGCGGGATTATTCAAGGTAATGGTCGCTCCCCTCCCATCCGGGGTTCTGGGTCAGCACCCCTTCCGAGAGCTGGATTTCGGTCAGGGGGATGGGGAGGAAACCTCCGGTTTCGGGACGGAATGTGACGCTCTTCTTGCGAGGCACCCTGCGGTCGTAGATCTGGATGTCGGTCTGGTTCTCGGTGATGAGACGCTCGTCATGCCAGCGCAGCAGGTCGTAATAGCGTTCCCCCTCGAAGGCAAGCTCGAAGCGTCGCTCATCCTTGATGTTGTCGAGGGTGGCGGCTTTGGAGGGGAGGTTGACGCGTGAGCGCACGCGGTCGAAATAGGCCTGTGCCTGGGGGCATTCAAGCTCGGCTCCCATCAGCAGCACGTCGGCGAAACGTATCAGGATGATGTCCTGGGTATTGTTGAGCTGGAAGTTGGTCTCGCTCATTCCGTAGAGGGGCACACTGTAGTTGACCACGTTCTGGTGGGTGTCGTCGGCGTAGACATTTATCGGGCAATGCTTCTTGTTGATGTAATATGTCTCCTCGCTCGCGTTGCCGCCCCCCTTGAGGTAAAGGCGCATCTCGGAGCGGTCGTTGCAGTCGATGACCGAGCCTTTCTTGCGGATGTCCGCGTCGTCCCAGTCCTCCCACAGTTTGGGATTCACCGGGCCGAAGCCCCATCCCTGGCCGAAGGGGAAGGTGTAGAGATAGTTGCTCTGGCCGCGCACGCCGTAGTAGAGACATACCTGGTTACACTTCTGCTGGATTACATCCCAGGTGCCGAGTGTGGAGTATTTGATGGCCATCACCTCCTCGATGTTGCCGTCACCGGCCCATTGCAGGCCATTGTCGGAGGTATACTTGTAATCCTGCACATGGCTGTAAGGCCAGAGGTTGCGGAAATCGGAGAGGAGGTCGTGACCGCTGTTGGCGATGCAGTCGGCGATGAATCCCTGAACCTGCTGTTTGGTCACCTCACCGCCATCGACGGTCGGGAGGGAGTTCTTGCCGTAATATCCGGTGTAGAACAGCCACACCCTCGCAAGCAACGCTTCGGCTGCCCAGCGGGTCATACGGCCCACGTTGCCCCTATCCATGGAGGCCACATTCTCGGCGGGAATCTTCTCGATGGCGGCCAGGAGGTCGGAGGCGATGAAGGCATAGGTCTGGTCGGCCGGGGTCTTGGGGATGTTGACAGGTTCGGGAGCGGTCACCAGAGGCACTTCGCCGAACATGCGCGATAGGTCGAAATAGAAGAACGCGCGGAGCATCCGGGCCTCACCCTCGATTTTGTCGCGTTGTTCCTGCGAGTCCCATTCGAGGTTGGGAATCTGCTCCACCAGGAAATTCGCGCGGTAGATACCCATGTAGCGGGCACGCCAGCTCCAGCGGAACATGTCTTCACTCGACTTCTTGAACTGGTCCATGGCCTTGCAGGACTTGTCGGCCTGGTCACCTCCGCCGAAGCAGTTGTCGCTCATCAGTTCGGAGATGAAATATGAGAAACCAAGCGGCTCGCAGCGTCCGAGCATCGCGTAGACTCCGGTCAGCAGCTGGTCGGCATCCTCGGGGGAATGTGGGAAATTGGAAGTGTCCTTCTTGGTGAGGTTCTCGGTGTCGAGGAAATCCTCACATCCGGTCACCCCGGCGAGGAGCAGTATGATGGTGAAAATCGAAAAAAGCTTTTTCATTATTTCAGGGTGTTAGATAGTGATTTTGAACAGCCTCTTGAATCAATACTCGATGCTCAGGCCGATGAGATAGCTGCGTGAGCCGGGATAGTAGCCCAGGTCGATGCCCGAGGCCCAGCTGTCGCCACCTCCATAACCGATTTCGGGATCCATCCCGGAATACTTGGTGAATGTGAACGGATTCTGCACCGACCCGTAGAGACGCAGCTTGCTCAGGGGGAGACGGGGGAGCAACCGCTTGAAGTCATATCCCAGGGTGATGTTGGTGATGCGGAAATAGTCGCCGTCCTCTATGTAGAGGTCGCTGACATATTGCCAGTTGATTGCGGAGCCGTTCATGGAGGGGAGGCGGTTGGAGGTGCCTTCACCGTGCCAGCGGCCGAGCATCTCGGTGGTGTAGTTGTCGTAAGGCTTGTCAGTGCCGCTCCGGTATGAGCGGGCAATCTGGTTTCCTGCCACACCGTATCCGGTCAGTGAGAAATCGAATCCCTTGTAACCGAGTAGTATGTTTATGCCGTAGGTGAGGTCGGGATAAGGATTACCGATACATGTGCGGTCCTCGGGAGTGATAGTCCCGTCACCGTCACGGTCGACGAATATCACGTCGCCCGGTTTGGCGGCAGGCATGATGGGGAGCCCGGTGGCCTCGCTGATGTAATTGTCAATCTGCTCCTGGTTCTGGAAGATTCCGGCTGTCTTGTAGCCGTAGAAATAACCCAGGGGATGCCCCTCTTCTGCGCGGTAGAAAGCCGAGGTGTTCTGGGCAAGGATGGCGGCGTTACCCTCTATGAGTCCGTTGCCGTTGGCGATGCGCAATACCTTGTTGCTGTTGTGGGCAAGGTTGGCCGACACGCTGTATGTGAAGTCACCCACACGGTCATTCCATGAGATTGAGAACTCCACACCGGTGTTCTTGATGTCTCCGCCGTTGACATAGGGAGCTCCTGTGCCCCAGATGCCGAGCGCGGTGGGCTGCACGAGCCAGTCGAGGGTCTTCTTCTCATACCAGTCGAATGTCACACCCAGACGGTTCTGGAGGAACCTCGCGTCGAGGCCGATGTCGGTCTGGCGGGATGTCTCCCATTTCAGGTCGGGATTGCTCATGATGTCGGGATAGGCGCCGATGGTAGGATGGGTCTTGTCATCCCCGAAGTAATACCAGGCGGCGTTGGTGGCGTTGCCGAACGCGATGGTCGAGAGGTAGCGGAAGGTAGGGATGTTGCAGTTGCCGTTCTCACCCCAGGAGACACGGAGCTTGAGCATGTCGAGCCATGTTGACTGGTCTTCCATGAATTTCTCGGCGGCGATGTTCCATCCGGCCGACACCGACGGGAAATATCCCCAGCGGTGGCCACGGGCGAAGTTGGATGAGCCGTCGGCACGCATGGTGACTGTGGCCATATAGCGGCGGTCGTAGTCATAGTTGACACGCCCGAACCAGCTGACAAGCTGGCCACGGCTCCAGGGTGCGCCCGACAGGGTGGTGGAGCCTGAAGCTATTGTCTTGACGTTGCTCAGCCAGGCGTATTCGAAGCTGTCAAACTCGCTGTCGCGGTTGGAGCCGTTGATGTCTTGTCCCAGACCCCACTTCTCGACTGAGTTGCCGGCGAGGATGTTGAGGTGATGTCCCTTGACGGTGAAGTCATAGCTCAGGGTGTTGTCCCATGTCCACTGCAGGCCGTTGCCCGAACCCTGCGCTACACGGTCGGTCTTTGCGTAGCTCTTCTCGTTGAGCTGGTAGACAGGCACATATTCGCGGGAGTTCCAGCCATTGTAGGCGAAACCGAACGCGCTCTTGAAGGTAAGTCCCTTTACAGGCAGCAACACCAGGTAAAGGTTGCCACGGGCATTGTAGTTCTTGCTCTGGGAGAAGGAGCGGAGGTAATACATCTCCGCCACGGGGTTGGTTTCGTCGCTGTCGAGCAGCACGGGCCAGGCGTATTTCTCGGGATTCTCCATCACCGGGAACAGCGGCGACGCGCAGAGGGCGTTGCGCACGTCGTTCCAGTACATGTTTCCTGTGCCCTGGGTCATTCCTTTTGAATTGACGTGGGCCATCGTCAGGGTCTGGCCGAAGGTCAGGAGGTCGCGGTCGGGACGCTTGACGATGATATGCTCGGAGTTGAAACGGAGGGTGAAACGCTCGTAACGCTGTTTCACGTCGTCGGCGGTAACACCGATGGTCGGGGTCTCGGAAGCATAGCTGACACCGAGCGAGTAGGTGGAGCGCTCGCCGCCACCGTCAAGACCGAAGTTGTAGCCCTGCTTGAAGCCGTTCTTTTTCTGAATCTCGTCAAGCCAGTTGGTGCCGGTGAACTCCCCGCTCTGTATCTGCTCCCACATCGGGACATTGGCGGCGAAGTCTGCGTCGGTCAGGCCTGTCTCCTTCATCAGCTCAACATACTGCTGGGCGTTGAGGGGGGTGACTGTCTTGGGGATGGTCTGCCAGCCGAGATACATGTTGAAATGGGCGTTGACCTTCTCCTTGCTCCCCTTCTTGGTGGTGACGAGAATCACACCGTTGGCGGCTCTCGCGCCATAGATGGCGGCGGAGGCTGCGTCTTTCAGCACGTCGAGGCTTTCGATGTCATTCGGGTCGAGCAGGTTGAGGTCACCTCCGGCCACACCGTCGATGACCACCAGCGGGGATGAGTTGTAGATGGTGCCGAGTCCTCGGATGTTTACCTTGAAGCCGTCCCCCGCCTTACCGGAGTTCTTGACGATGTTCACGCCGGGAGCCTGGCTCTGGAGGGCACCCATCGCCGACATCGTGTTCTGCCGGGCGATTTCGTCACCCTTTACCTGGAGGGTGGCTCCGGTGATGAGTTTCTTCTGCTGCACGCCGTAACCGATGGCCACCACTTCGTCAAGCACATTCTCGTCTGATTCCAGGGTGATGGGGATGTCGCGTCTCCCGTTAACCTTTACGGTGGTTGTCTTGTATCCTATGAAACTGGCGGTGACGCTACCTTTGTCGGGGAGGACAAGGGTGAAACGTCCGTCCACATCCGTGGTGGTGCCGTTGCCGGGATTGCCGGCCTCGGTCACTGTCGCGCCCGGGAGCGGTTCGCCGTCGCCGGTTACCGTACCTTGTACTTTGATGTCCGCCGCCAGGGCTGACAGGGCCATCGCCGGTGTCAGTATTGCGGCCGCCAGTATGCGTCGCGCCCATCCGGGGCAACGGCTGATGGCAGATCTGAGTGTTGGATTCATGGTTGTATGATTGGTTTGTTTTTTTTGCAAAGTTACTGCCTGAGGCTCCATGGCGTATGCCTGATATGAGCATTTTACTTCGGGGATTGTCGGAATGGTTTCAAAAATGAGGAAAAATGTTGCGAGAATGTAGTCAACATCCATTTTTCAGTATGTCGCATGGCTCGATTTCAAGAAATGTGTCGTAACTTTGAGCCATCTTACCCCATGATAATCCAATCCTCACAACTTACAATTCCCTGTTACTGATATCCATGAAAACCCACTTGACCCGCTTGCCCGCACGTCTTATGCAGGTAATGTTGATTCTCATCTGCTCATTCCTTCCCGCGAGGGGTGTCGAGAGCAGCTTCCATGACCTTGCCGGGCATCTGTTCGCCGTCTCCAATTCCCACATAAACAAGATATGCCAGGATCATCTGGGATATATCTGGATTGCCACCGACTACGGACTGACGCGTTTCGACGGGGCTGAGGCGGTGGTCTACACCCGCACTCAGGAGGCCGGTTCGCTGCTGAGCAACACAGTCCTGACGGTTATGGAGGACAGCCACAACAATCTATGGGTCGGCACCACCGACGGCATACAGAAATTCGACCGCTCCACCCAGACCTTCACCACCCCGAGGCTGAGTTACCCCAATGTCCCCGATTTCAGTTATGTCAACTCTATCATCGAGGACCGCAAGGGGAACATATGGTTCACCACCTCGCGGTCGGGTGTGGTCTGCATCCGTCCGGGGGAGGCGGAGCCGGTATGCTACATGACCACCAATTCCCGCATCTGCTCCAACAAGACGACAATATTATATGAAGACAGCTTCGGCAACATATGGATAGGGTCGATGGATGCCGGAATCTCGATTTTCAACGGCTCCACAAACACGATGACCACCCTCTCGCATGATCCCGCCGACCCGACCTCCCTGTCAAGCAATATGATATTCACCATCGACCAGACCAATGACGGCAGGCTCTTCATCGGGTCGCTCGACGGGGGTATCGACGCGTATGACTACCGCACAAACCGGGTGACCCGTGGAGCGGTGAAGGTTGACGGGAATGTCTACATACTCAGCAACTCGCCGGATGAGAATGTGATGTATATCGGCACCGACGGCAACGGCCTGAAAAAGCTCGACCTCTCTTCCGGAGAACTTAGCGACATGGAGATTGCCGTCAAGGAGTTCAACCTCTCCAAGGCCAAGGTGCATGACATTCTTACCGACCGGCAGGGCAACCTATGGCTGGCGGTGTTCCAGAAAGGGGCGCTGATGGTGCCGAGAGACAAAGAGGACTCTATGGTCAGCTTCTCACACAACCCGTTTTATCCCTCGCTCAACATCGGCACAGAGCCTGTGTTGTGTGCCATGCAGAGCGCCGACGGGGCGTTGTGGGTCGGCACTGACGGAGACGGGATATATCACGCCGCTGCTCCCGGTGAGCCTTTCCGTCATATCCCTCCGGCAGCGTCGGGCGCAAGCGCGATTCTGACGATATTCCAGGATTCACGCGGGCGTATATGGGCGGGCAACTATCTCAACGGCCTCTCCAGGTATGACTCCGCGTCGGGGAGCTTCAAACCTGTGCAGCTTCCGATACCCGACATCCCAGGCGGGAGGGTCAAGGAGGTAAACACCATCGCCGAGGATTCAGAAGGTAATCTGTGGATCGGCACCAACGGCAACGGGGTATGTGTCTACAACCCCGAGAGCGGTTCCACCCGTTTCTACAGCCACGACCCGGCGCAACCCCCATCCTCACAGCTGCTCGGCACCGCCATCCATGCCATCCTTTTCGGCCCTGACGGAAAAGCCTGGATAGGCACCAGTGATGCCGGACTGTCATGTCTCGATCCCGCGACCGGGCGTTTCGAGCATTACAACGCCTCGAATATGCGCCTGAGCAACAACTGTGTCTTCTCCCTCTGTCTCGACTCCTCGGGAGCGGTATGGGCCGCCACACGAATGGGCTTGAACCGTATCAAGGAGAGGCGCACACAGGTGTTCAACGAGACCCAGGGGTTGCTCAACAACCTGGTCTACGGGCTGGTGCCTGACATGAAAGGGAACATATGGCTGAGCACCGGCGGGGGGATATCGCGGCTCGACCCAACGACTCTTGAATTTGACAATTCCCTGACCCTTGACCGTCTGACATGCAATGAGTTCAAACGTGGTTCGGCATGCCGGGGAAATGACGGACGGATATATTTCGGCGGGGTAGGGGGCATGGTCTCCTTCCTGCCGGGACAGCCACGCGCACCCCACGAACTGCTCAATCTTTATTTCAACGAACTGACCGTGATCGACAGCGACGACTCGGCCGGAGGCGGCTCCGCCCCCGGCTCAAGGGGGATGGCCCCCCTTGAGGCACCCTTACCCCTCAACGCCAGAGACAAAGTGGAGCTGACCTATGACCGCAACAGCTTCACAGTGTCGTTCGGGGCGATAGAATTCGCCCATCCCGAGAATGTGTCATACTCGGTGATGCTCGACGGACATGACAATGGCTGGATAGCCCTCCCGGCAGGTGTCCGCACCGCCACATGGTCGAGCCTCCCTCCGGGCGATTACACCCTGCGTGTCAGGGCTTCAATCGGAGGCTACCGTCCGGTGGAGAAGGCCCTGAAGGTGGTCATTGCGCCGCCGTTTTACCTCACACCCTGGGCGAAGACCATCTATGCCATCCTGATTGTCGCCATCATGATATTCATCGTGAAGGCCATCCAGTGGAGGATGAGGAAGACCGAGCAGCGCAACCGGCAGCTTATGCAGGCCCAGACAGCCGAGCACAAGCTGCAGTTCTTCACCGACATCTCCCATGAGATACGTACTCCCCTGACGATGATTCTCACCCCTCTGGAGTCGCTGAAGGAAAAGACACGCGACAAACACGCCCTCCACACCATTGATGTGATGAGGCAGAACGGACAGCGCATCCTGAGACTGATTGACCAGATAATGGATTTGCGCCGGCTCGACAACAACCGTATGTCGCTGTCGGTCAGCAGGGTCGATATACGCAACTTTATCGAAGAGGTCACCGGGGCATTCGCCAATATCGCTGCCAAACGGGAAATCACCTATACTGTGGAGGTTTCCGACGATGTGGCGACGACGGTGCTGCTTGACCCCGACAAGAGCGACAAGGTTCTCTTCAATGTGCTTTCAAATGCCTTCAAGTTCACCCCGGCAGGGGGCAGAATATCATTGAAGGCCACGGTGGAGGATGGCAGCCTGGCAATCCGGGTGGCCGATTCCGGCCCCGGTATACCCCCGGAAAGCCGCGACAGGGTGTTCAACCGCTTCTACCAGGTGAAGGAAAACACTCAGGCTTCCGCTCCCGGCACCGGCATCGGGCTTCATCTTGCCCGCAAGATGATGGACCTGCATCACGGGTCGATAACCATAGAGGACAGCTCGGCTGAAGGGACAGTGTTCCTGATTCTCTTCCCCTTGTCTGAGGATAGCTACCTGCCTGAAGAGATGGCCGGGGAGGAGAGCGATGTGACATCCGATGCTCCCTCCGACGAACCGGCGGCTTCTCCGGCCGCTCCGCGCCATCAGATGCTTGAAGTGGTGACCCCCGAGAACACCCGCAAGGATGGTGACGACACGGTTCAGCGCCACGCCACAGTGCTTGTGATTGAGGATGACACCTCCATCCTCGATTTCCTCACCACGAAACTGGGAGCGAATTACAACGTCATCACCGCCACAGACGGCACAACCGGTCTGGAGATGGCCCTCAAACGCCACCCCGACCTCATCCTGACCGACATCATGATGGAGGGAATCGACGGCCTGGAGCTTTGCCGCAAGATACGCGCCAACTCGGCGACATGCGAGATTCCGGTGGTGATGCTGACAGCCAAGGTCACACAGGCGCAACGCAACGAAGGGTTCCTGGCGGGAGCCGACGCCTATGTCACCAAGCCGTTCAATGTGGCCCACCTGCTCAACCGTATCAATATGCTCATACATCAGCGGCGTATGCTCAAAGAGAAATATTCCGGCGGTGAGGCTGTCAACGAGGAGGTGGTGAAAATCAAGTCTAACGACGAGAGGATGCTCGAACGTGTCCGCAAGGTCGTGGTCGAGCAGCTTGCCAATCCGGAGCTGTCGGTGGAATACATTGCCCGCGAAATCGGTGTCAGCCGTTCCCATCTCCAGAGACGCCTGAAGGTGGCGGCCAATATGAATCCCAGCGAATACATAAAGAAAGAGCGAATGCGCCACGCCGCGATGATGCTCTCGACCAAGGATGTCGCCGTCTCCGAGGTGGCCTACGCCACCGGATTCTCCACTCTCTCCCACTTCTCGACCTGCTTCCGCGAGCATTTCGGAATGTCGCCAACGAGGTATGTCACCCTGCGTCAACAGGCTCCAGGAGAGGTTCCGGAGGGGACTTCATCCGACACCCGGAAAGAGCCGGTCTGATCGCTTAAAACACTGTTGTAAACATTCTCGCAAGGGGTTGCGCCACATTCGCGCAACTCCTTGCTACATTTCCGACACTCCGGACTCAACCGGAAGAGTATCATACCCATTTTCAAAAAGCCACGGGAGGGTTTATGCCTAATTTTGCAATGTCGGTTTTCAACACCTGCCGACAGGGCGCAGGGAAGCCCGACGCGCTCCCCGCCCCACCAAAATCTACTGACCGATGAAAAAATCCGCAAAAATGATTTTCGCAGCCGCCGCTGTCGTTGCCATAGGGATCACCACCGCCACGGTGATGGCCGACCCCAATCCGGCAGAGGGTGACATCCCCATCCCGGAAGGATACACGCGCCTGGTGTTCTCCGACGAGTTCGACACCGACGGTGTGCCCGACCCCAAGAAATGGAACTTCGAGATCGGCTATATCCGCAACGGCGAGATGCAGTATTATACCCCCGACAACGCCACATGCCGCGACGGACTGCTTATAATAGAAGCCCGCGCCGACAGCGTGACAGTCGACGGACAGCTTTGCCCCGTCACCTCGTCGAGCCTCACCACCAGCGGGAAGGAGGCATGGAAATATGGATATGTCGAGGTCCGCGCCAAGCTCCCGGCATCGCTCGGCACGTGGCCGGCAATCTGGATGATGCCCCAGGAGAGCTGCTACGGCGAATGGCCCCGTTCGGGGGAAATCGACATCCTCGAACATGTGGGATACGATCCTTCAAAAATCCATTTCTCATCCCATACCGAGCGTTTCAACCATATGCGCGGCACCCAGCGCACCCACCATACGGTGGCCCCCGAAGCTGTCGGTGATTTCCACATCTACGCCCTTAAATGGACTCCCGACCGCCTGACATGGTATTACGACGGTGAGGAGCAGTATGCCATCGACCGCGAGACCGACAGCGACTGGACCACATGGCCATTTGACATCGACTATTACCTCATTCTCAACCTCGCCTTCGGCGGAGGATGGGGTGGAGCCGAGGGTGTGGATGTCTCCACGCTGCCCCAGCGCTATGAAATCGATTACGTCCGAGTTTTCCAATAGCACATCATATATAAATCCAACCTGACAACCAAACCAACCTTGAAAACAGATATTCCGATGAAAAAGATATTTTGCTCACTGTCGATGCTCGTCGCCTTGCTGACGGCATCAGCCGCAGGCCCGGTGATGAATTTCGCCCGCACACTGCAGACCGCCGACGGACTTCCCAAGGCCAACCTTCCGGTCAAGGTGAAGGTGGTGATCCGTGCCTCGGCCGCTGACGGCGATGTTGTGTTCGGCGAGGAACACCAGGTGACCACCTCCCCCGCTGGAGTGGCATATGTGGCCGTAGGCTCGCAGTCGACAGCCGCCACCCTCGACCAGCTCGACTGGGGTAACACGGTGTATTTCATGGAGACCTCGGTCGACTGGGGTGAAGGATACAAAGACGCCGTCAACCAGCAGGTGATGAGTGTGCCCCGCGCCATCCACGCCGCCACCGCCTCGGCTGTCGTGCTTACCTCACCCGCCGGGAAGCAGTTCAAGGTCACAATCTCCGACAACGGGGAACTCTCGACAACCGAAATACGCTGACCTCATGAAATCACGAATACTTCCATCCATAGCCCTGTTCCTGTTGGTGTCAGCCACGGGGACGGCCCAGGGATTCCTCCCGGTGGGGGGCGCGACGGGCAATTCACATTATGCCCTGGAGACAACGGTGTCGGGATTCACATCCAATCCGACCGCTGTCCTCTCCCATGGCTCACTCCCTGCCGCGTCGCTCCATACCAGCGGGGTCGAGTCTGTCGCCGACGGGCAAACCCAGGCTCGGGTAACAGTCACCTCCGATTTCCAGTCGCTGACTGTCGAGGGTATCGCCGAGGGTAGCCGATGCCAGATTTTCGGTATCGACGGACGGCAGCTTATGGAGGGTGTCCTCCGCGACGGCCATGTCAGCGTGGCTTCCATCCCGGCGGGGCATTACCTGCTGCGAATCCTCCCCCAGGGAGAACCTGCTTGTATCACCCATTTCCTCAAACGACAGTAATGAAAAGTTTCTTCGCATCAGCCATACTTGCCATCTCCGCGATTTTCGCGGCGTCAGCCGAGCCGGTGATGTATGAGGCATCTCTCACCGATATCTATGGCACCCCGTCGCGCTTCGAGAACGTGACCCTCCGGCTTTCGCTGGTCGATGCCGACGGCAACACCTTATATGCCGAGACCCACAATGCCTCGACCGACCATCTGGGACGGTTGCATGCTTTGGTGGGGAGCGGCGTGGCCACCGAGGGGAGTTTCTCCGACGCGGCCTGGGAGGCTGCCAGGTCGATGGGGGTCTCCATCCTCCGCGCCGACGGCTCCGAGATGAATGATGTGGCCAATCTGGGATATACCCCGGTCGCCCTTCACGCTGCCACCGCCTCAGGACTCGTCTCACCCTATGACGGGAAGGGACGATACCACCTCGGGGTGGATGACAACGGCAACCTCTCGACATCCTATCTGGCCAATGAGAGCATCGAAATCCCTGAAGGTTATACCCGATTGCTGTTCCATGACGAATTTGACGGTGAGGGATTGCCCAACCCGGAGTTCTGGGGATATGAGGAGGGAAAAGTGCGCAATGGTGAGCTGCAGGTCTATGTGGCCAACCGTCTTGAGAACTGCAACATCCATGACGGCATACTCCATCTTATCGCAAGAAGGGAGGCTGAGCCTTACACCTGCCCCGACGGCAGTTCTTCCGAATACACCTCGGCGAGCATCCACACCCAGAACAAGGTGAAGTTCACCTACGGACGCGTCGATGTCCGTGCGAAGCTCCCCGCCATCAAAGGCACATGGCCCGCAATCTGGCTGATGCCCAACGACAGCCATTACGGAATGTGGCCCCGCTCCGGAGAAATCGACATCATGGAGAATGTGGGATATGACCCCAATGTGGTGCATTTCACAGCCCACACATACCAGCACAACAGTGGCAACGGAAACAAGCACAATCATTCAATGAGGGTGCTGAATCCGACCACTCCGAGCGAGGATTTCCATGTCTATTCCCTGGAGTGGACCGAGAACAAGCTCACATGGCTTGTTGACGGCAAGCGAGGCTACACGATGGTACGCAACTCCCCGACATGGCTTGACTGGCCTTTCGACCAGGATTTCTATCTGATTCTCAACCTCGCCTGGGGAGGAAGCTGGGGCGGCCAGCAGGGCATCGAGCCTGACAAGCTCCCCCAGACCTATGAAATCGACTATGTCAGAATCTTCCAATAATCCGTATACAGAAAATCAAAAAACAACCTATAAATAACAACACCATGAACAAGAAACAGTTACTCTCCATCGCAGTGGCCGCGCTTATGGGCGCCTCACAATCTTTCGCCGCAGTTGAATACTGGGTGGCCACCAACGGTTCGGACGAGAATCCCGGTACAGAGGCCAAACCTTTCGCAACACCCGAAATGGCTGTGCTGATGGTGAAGGACAATGAAGAGACAATCATCCATCTTGAGAAGGACGCCACTTTCATGATGGCTGGCCAGCTCAATCTCGACAAGAACAAGATATGCACCATCGAAGGTGACAACACCACCCTCAAGGGTGCCGAGAAACCCGGTTTCCAGGGTGGCGAGGCAGTCCGCATCTTCCGTGCGGCAGACAACTCCAAGGTGACTCTGCGCGGCCTCAACTTCGTCAATGGCCGTCAGGTAGAGTATGTGCTCGGCGGAGCCATCTATTTCGCCGGTGAGGAGCTGAATGTAGACCGTTGCCGCTTCATCGACAACGAGGCCGGCTCCTGCGGTGCGGCCATCGGCAGCCGAGGGCATATCGTCCGTGTGACCAATTCTTATTTTGAACACAACTACACCATCGGCGGCGGATCGCGTGGCGCGGCCATCATGCAGCGCGGGCCTGAGACTATGGACGGCGAGCTGTATGTCGACAACTGCACATTCTACAAGAACTCCCAGGATCAGGGTGGACAGGGTTACTGCATCGGCATCTATGACCCCTCAAACCAGCCCGGGGTTAATTTCGCCGGTTGCAAGAAGCTTGTCGTTACCAACTCCACTTTTGTGGAGAATTCCTCCAAAGACAACTATCAGGCCTGCATCGACATCTCCGATTCATCGGATTGTGAGACCGTGCTGGCCAACAACACCTTCTACAACAACGACGGAGTGTTGCGTCTCTATTTCCAGCTCGAGCCGGTCTACATGTTCAACAACTTCGCATACTCCAACCGCGCATGTGTCCTCTCCGAGCTTTCAATCGCCGAAGCTGACCGTCAGGCGGTGGTTGCCCGCAACAATATTCTTTACGGTGCGGAACGTGCGGTGAACGAGAACATGGATGATCCTGACTTCAACGCTAACGCCGCTTCGGCCAACAACACTCTTGGTCTCTGCAAGGATGCCACAATGACCGCCCTCGGTGTAAGCACCACCCTCGGCACCCGTGACGAAGGCTTTGTGCCCTTCCTCCCCATCCTGCGTGAAAACTCCCCGCTGGTAGATGCCGGTATCGACAACTCTTCCGAGTGGTCAGACGGTGTGAACTACATCCCCGCCACCGACTGCCGCGGCTGGGGCAACCATAACGGCAAGGATGTCGGCGCGTATGAGTTCGCCGCCTCCGGTGTTGAATCAATCGCCACCGACATGTCAGCCGATGACAATGCTCCCGTTGAATACTACAACCTCCAGGGCATGCGCGTCAACAATCCCGAGAACGGCATCTTTATCCGTCGTCAGGGCAACAAGACCGTTAAAGTACGCCTTTGATATCACAGACTGTATGGACGCGGCATTGAGATGTGGCGCGTCCATACAGATATTCCCTACATCAGGATTCTGACTCTCTCCATATCTTTTTCATTTCACCCAAATTTACCACACTGATGAAACGATTTTCATTAGTGACTGCTTTCGCTGTCTCATTGCTGAGCGTTTCCGCCGAAAGCGTCACCATCGAACACAATACCGCCGGAGGTCTCGAAGCGGAACTCAATGCCGCCATCGCCGCCAACGACAACCTGACCTCAATGGCCGACATTACCGACCTGACCATCATCGGCGAGGCTATGATGAACGCGACCGACTTCGCCGCGATTCGTAAGAATCTACGCCCGTCGCTTGTGAATCTTGACCTGTCGGGAGCTGTCTTCACCAACAACAAACTGCCTGGCGGAGACTATGACAAAGAGGGCATACTCCAGACAATGAATGTGGTCTCTGTTAAGTTGCCCGAGACATTGACCGGCCTTTCAGGGGGTGTGTTCTTTAAGTGCAGGAAACTGGAAACAGTCAACCTTCCTGATGGTATCAGGAGCATCAACCAATATTGTTTTTCGGGATGTGAGAAGCTGACGTTGCCCAGTCTACCTCCCAATCTGACCTCAATTTCGGCGGATGCTTTCCGTGGGTGTTCGTCACTGGTGCTTTCGGAACTGCCTGAGACGATAAAGACCATCGGTGGTGACGCGTTCAATGAAGACCAAGATGCAAAAGTGGCACTGGCGGGAATCACTTTCTCAAAGCTTCCCCGTGACCTGGTATCACTTGGTGAACGTGCTTTCAGAAGAACCAACGTTACATTCTCCACTTGGCCCGAAGGATTGGAGGCGATTCCGGGGAGTGTATTTTCCGCAACCAAGGTCCAGTTTTCTGAACTCTCTCCGAACATCTCCTCTGTGGGTAGTTGCGCCTTCCAGAGTGTTAAGACCCTACCTGAGTTCACTATCCCAAATCAGGCCAAACTTTGGACCACTATTCCGGATGGCCTCTTCTATGTGAACGAGAATATCATCCGTTCTTTTATTTGTCGCGCACCGTCTGCTCCCGCTGTCAAAACGGTTACAGGCTCTAACTGGAATGAGTCATTCGGACGTCCCGCAATGTGCGGCAATACGACCTTCAAGGTTCTTGCCTCGGCAATGAAAAACTATGAGGAAACAGCCCCGTATAACACGATGAATCTTGTCAGGCTGACGACAACTGTTCCCCAGCCGATTCTGGAACTTCCCGAGGGTATTGACGCAAGCCAGATTAAGGTTTCGCTATTCGTCTTTGATACCGACCACACCGATTTCTCGGAGAAGGTTCTCGAAGGTGAAGGTGAGTACAAGGTGACATTCACAAACGAAGCCGACAGCAAGCTTTATGTCGAGGAAATCCGTTTCGAGTCTGCCGCCGCTTATGCTGAGGGTGAGGAGGATGTCGAGACTCCGGTTGATCCTGACCTCCTTTATGCGGCTGACGGCGATGTCTCCTCCCTGCTCAAGAAAGGGGTGAATGTGCCTGTGGTTGTTACTCCCGGAATGAATGCCGTGCGTGTCAAGGTGGCTCTTGCCAATAATGTGTCAGGTGTGGAGAATGTGGAAGCCGCCACTGCCGGAATCACCCGTCAGGGTGACATCTTCTTCGCCGCCGTGGCCGGAATCAGGGTCTATGACCTTGCCGGGCGTGTGGTCTTGTCCTCTGTTTCCAACACCATCGATATCTCGACTCTCCCCGCAGGGGCATATGTTCTCCAGGCCGGTAAATCCGTTGTCAAAATCATAAAATAAATCAAACAATTTCCGTAACTTTGCGGGAGCCGCGCACTTCGCTAACATCATATTCCGGAGTGGCGGCTCCCTGACTATTTCTTAAAGCATATCCTTGATGAAAATATCCTTTGAAAAAATCACAGCCACAGTTGCGGCCTCTCTTATGGCCGCGGCCTCCTGTTTCGCTTCGGGAGGTAGTAATCAGGCGATGGAGGCCCGCATTGACTCGCTGCTGTCGCGTATGACCCTCCAGGAGAAAATCGGCCAGCTCAATCAGCTTAATGCCGCCCGGTTTGACACTCTCGGCGCGGCGGTTGCCCAGGGGCGTGTGGGGTCGATTATCAATGAGGTGAATCCCGAGGTGGTGAACAAGCTCCAGCGCAAGGCCGTGGAGGAATCGCGGCTTGGGATACCACTGATTTTCGCCCGTGACGTGATACACGGTTTCAACACTGTCTTTCCGATACCTCTGGGACAGGCCGCGACCTGGAATCCGGAGCTTGTGGAGGAGGGTGCCCGCATCGCCGCCATCGAGGCTACCGCCTCAGGCATCAGGTGGACATTCTCGCCGATGATGGATGTGTCGCGTGACGCCCGCTGGGGACGTATCGCCGAATCAGCCGGTGAGGACCCGCTGCTCAATGAGCGTATGGGGCTGGCGATGATTCGCGGCTACCAGACCGACAATCTCGCCGACCCGACAGCGATGGCGGCTTGCGCCAAGCATTTCGCCGGTTACGGGTTCAGCGAGGCAGGAAAGGATTACAACACCACCTGGCTTCCGTTGCCGCTGCTTGAGGATGTGGTGTTGCCCCCATTCGAAGCCGCTGCCGACGCCGGGGTGGCTACCTTCATGACCTCTTTCAACGATATCAACGGTGTCCCCTCCTCCGGCAACCAATGGCTGATGCGCGAGGTGCTGCGTGACAAGTGGGGCTTCGACGGCGTGCTGGTCAGCGACTGGAACGCCATAACCGAGATGATAAACCATGGCGTCGCCGCCGACAAGCGTGACGCCACCATGCTCGCCGCTGCCGCCGGTGTTGACGTCGATATGGAGGGGCATTCCTATCCCGATGCGATGGAAGCCCTGGTCAAGGAGGGAAAACTCGACGAATCGGTGGTCGACGGCCTTGTCAGGAATGTGCTGCGTCTGAAATTCCGTCTCGGTCTTTTCGACAACCCGTATGTCGATATGTCGAAACCCTCTCCCGCCTATGCCCCGGCTCATCTCGCCGCCGCGACGAAAGCCGCCGAGGAGGGAACAATCCTGTTGAAGAACAACGGACTGCTCCCTCTTGGAAAGGGTGTGAGGAAAATAGCTGTCATAGGCCCGATGGCCGACGCTCCCCATGACCAGGGTGGGACCTGGGCTCCGGATCTCCAGCGCGACAGGTCAGTCACTCCGTTGGCCGCCCTGCGCAGGATTTATGGTGAGAAGAATGTGGTTTTCGCCCCCGGACTGAAATATACCCGCGACAAGAGTCTCGACGGAATACCTGCTGCGGTTGAAGCCGCCCGTGAGGCTGACGCAGTATTGTGTTTTGTCGGGGAGGAGGCTGTGATGTCGGGGGAGGCCCATTCGATGGCCGACCTCAACCTGAAAGGGGCGCAGACCGCCCTGCTTGAGGCTGTCAGCCAGACAGGCAAGCCTATGGCGGTAATCTTCATGGCCGGACGTCCGCTGACGGTCGGAAAGGAGATAGACATGGCCGATGCCGTGCTCTACTCCTTCCACGGAGGAACGATGGCGGGTGAGGCGCTGGCCAACCTGATTTCTGGGAAGGCTAACCCCTCGGGAAAACTTCCCGCGACGATGGCGAGGATGACCGGGCAATATCCTATTTATTATGCCCACAAGAACACGGGTCGCCCACCGGAGTGGACTGTTGACCTTGATTCCATACCGGTGGAGGCTCCGCAGACATCCACAGGATGCACCTCCTATTACCTCGATGCCGGCAAGGAGCCGCTTTATCCCTTCGGTTACGGATTGAGCTACACGACATTCGACATTTCCGCTCCGCGTCTATCATCCTCCTCGATGTCTGCCGATTCCAAGACTCCGCTGACAGTCGAGTGTACGGTGACCAATACAGGAAAGATGGAGGGAGCCGAGACAGTGCAGCTCTATGTGCGCGATGTGGTCGGGTCGCTCGCCCGTCCGCTCAAAGAGCTGAAGGATTTCAGCAAAGTGACCCTCTCCCCGGGTGAAAGCCGGGTTGTCACTTTCACCCTCTCCCCGTCGCAGCTGGCCTTCCACAAGCTCGACGGCAAACCGGTCATCGAGCCGGGAGAGTTCCAGGTATGGACAGCCGGAAACAGTGTGGATGGCACTCCGGTTTCCTTCACCCTTACAGACTGACGAAATTCCTTACTTACTCAATAAAAACTTTATGATGCACAGACATCTTATCCTTCCGGCCCTGCTGGCCGGGACACTGCTGACTGTCTCCGCCGCCGTGGAGGGGAAGGTCGACAAATCAAGCCTGCGGTGCTGGGAGAAGGGGGAGACCCCTGCCGTGACCGTTGCCGTGACAAATCCTGACGGCACGGCGGCTGACGCCACCGTCACCCTCTCGTTGCAGACCGACGCGTATCAGCCGGTCGGGGAGCAGTCCAAGAGCGTAACCGTCGCTCCGGGAGATTCCGCCCGGGTGGTGTTCGACAACCTGTCACTTTCCCCAGGTTTCTACCGGGCGACTGTGAAGATAGGGGATAGGTCGCTTGACCCGTTCAACCTCGGGTATGACCCGACATCAATAGTCTCACCTGTCGACCGTCAGCCAGATTTCGAGGAGTTCTGGAAAGAGGCCCTCGCCGAACTGGCCGCTGTAGCCCCGGAGTACAAGCTGACGCGCGACCCTTACCGTTCGTCGGGAAACAAGAATGTCTATCTCGTCGAGATGAAATCGCTGCCTGACTCGACAGGTGGGGAACCGGTGGTGATACGCGGTTTCTACTCCGAGCCTGTCGCGCCCGGCAAATATCCGGCCCTGATTACTTATCAGGGGTATGACGGAGGGACATCCCAGATTTATTACGGCAATCCCGACGACAAGCCGGGATGGATTGAGTTCTATCTCTCGACACGCGGACAGCTTCTCGACAACCGCGACGGGAAGAACCATTACGGGGACTACTTCGCCTGGAATTTCGGCGATCAGGATAAATATTACTATCGTGGGGCATTCATGGATGTGGTCAGGGCGATTGACTTCATCACTTCGCGTGAGATGACCGACACCACCCGTGTCTATGCCCAAGGGCAGAGCCAAGGGGGCGCGTTCACCGTCGCGTCTGCCGCTTTGGGGGGTGGCCGCATAAAGGCCATCGCTCCGGCCATCACATTCCTCGGCGACTATCCCGACTATTTCCGTGTCGCCCACTGGCCTGCTGAGGTGGCATTCCGTTGCCAGAAGGAAAAGGGTCTGACCGATGAGGAGATGTATCGTTTCCTCTCTTACTTCGACTCCAAGAATCTCGCTCCTTGGGTAAAATGTCCGGTGCTGGCGACCTTTGGCCTTCAGGACCCGGTATGCCCTCCCCATACCAACTTCGCTTCATACAATCTTTTCGATACCTCTGAAAAGAGCTACATAATAATGCCGGAGAACGGCCATTGGGTTACTCCTGACTGGTATGGCCGTTTCATGGACTTCTTCTACTCAGTGATGCCCCCACAGGCCAATGACTGAGGGCTGAACCGACTGTATGGGCGGCAGGAGCCATCCGGATTATCCGGCGGCCCCTGCCGCCGTCCGTTTGCCGGTTTTCATACGGGATAGTGTCAGGATGGGGCTATGAGGAAAATCAGACAAAAAATTCCAGGAAAAAATGAAGATGGGGTTAGATAAATTCATAAATTTTTGTAAATTTGCAGTCGCTTACATTCATCAAAATCAGGCCACCTTATACCTGTCTTTTTTAATTTGGATTTTCATATATTTCCAGATATTATCACCAATCATAACTCCATGAAAAAAGCGATTTTAGGGGCGGCATTGCTGGCCGGCCTCTCTGTCTCGGCCCAGCAGCCGAAAATTTACATCGCCTTCCAGTGGCACATGCACCAGCCCATCTACACCCCGGGCGAGAATGTGATGGAAACCCACCAGGGAGGCTCTTTGAGCTACGATCTTCTCGAAGTCTTCACTTCGCGCACAGGGGCTTACACCAACTGGCCCGCGCAGGCTGTCGACAAACTGATTGCCGCCGATCTGCCCGGTGGCGCGCAGGTCTCGTTCTCCGGCTCATTGGTCGAGAACCTCAATGTTATCGAGCAGTCCACCAGTCATTTCCAGAACTGGAAAAAGAACTGGACTGACTATATCTCCAAGAAAACCGACAAGGGTAATCCCCGTCTCGACATGGTGGCTTTCGGGTATTACCATCCCCTGATGGCGCTCATTGATGAGGAGGATGCCCGCAAGCAGATTCAGAAGCATCGCGAATGTTTCGCCGAGAATTTCCCCGGGATGTCATACTCCAAGGGTATCTTCCCCCCTGAAAACGCCTTCGAGGAGCATATGATTCCGGCGTTGGTAAAGGAGGGAATCCAGTGGGCGATGGTCGACAATTCCCATTTCGACCGAACAGCCACCGGTTATCCCTGGGTCAAGGGTGTCTCCATCGTGGAGCCGAACAAGGCCGACATTCTTAACCCGAACCCCGAGGACTGGGTGCATATCGACGGTCTCTATTGCCCCGGACAGATTTCCGCCGGATGGGGCCACCGTCCCCACTGGATGAAGTATGTCGATCCCTCTGACGGCCAGGAATACAAGATGATTGCCGTGCCTACTTCCCTCGTGTATGGCAACGAGGATGGCCGTGGCGGCTTCGGCGCGCTCCAGTATGAGGCCTGCATCAGCCAGCTTGAGCCTTACAATGATGACCCCGAACATCCTATACTGGTGGTTCTCCATCATGACGGTGATAACCACGGAGGTGGTTCGGCAAGCTACTATGGCTCGAATTTCCAGAACTTTGTCAACTGGCTCAAAGCCAATCCTGACCGCTTCGAATGCACCACAATCCAGGATTATCTCGAAGCCTTCCCCCCTGCCGATGATGATATAATCCATGTCGAGAGCGGAAGCTGGTGGGGTGCAGGTGCCGATCCGGAGTTCCTCAAATGGAATGGCGACAAGGGAACCTATGCCGGTGCGTCCGAGCCTTACAGCCCCGACCATAACAGCTGGGGTATCATCACCGCCGCCTCCAACCATGTGAAGACCGCCGCCGCCATCGCTCCCGACAACGCCGATGTGCGTGCCGCCTGGGATGAGCTTATGTGTGGCGAGACAAGCTGCTACTGGTATTGGGACGGCACTGAGGAGTGGGACTCCAAGCCTGCCACTGCCGCCAACCTCGCCGTTGCGAAAGTCGCTTCTGTCCTCGCTTCCGGCGAAGACAAGACCGGCCCCTCCATCTATCATCCCCAGCGCGAGCCTTACAACCCCGGTTCGACGGAGTGGGAGACAGTCAAGTCTTCTGACTTCACAGTGTGGAGCTACGTTTACGACCTCAGCGGTCTCAGCTCTGTCAAACTCAAATACCGTATCGACAAGGATGGTGTCAATCCGTTGACATCCAACCAGAACGAGACATATGCCGGTGGTGACGAGGTAGGCCCGTGGCAGGAAATCGAGATGACCGGCAAGAGCATCGCGTCAATCACCAATCCTGTCCCTGCATACAAAGCTCAGGAATACTCCGCTGAGGTCAAGGGTCTCAAGGAGGTGCTTGTCGACTACTACATCGAAGCCACCGACACCAAGGGAAATGTGTCACGCTCGATGATTCTCCATGTGTATGTGGGTGACGGCAAGGGCTCCACTCCCGACGATCCCGAGCAGCCTTCGGTACTCGGTTCCTACACCGTTTCTCCCGCTCAGCCCACTACCGCCGACGTGATTACCATCACGGCTCCCAACGGACGTGAGGGGATAATCCTCCATTGGGGTGTGAATAACTTCGAGAAGCCCATCCAGGCATATCTCCCCGAGGGTTCGCAGTATCATAGCGACGGTCTGGCCGCCCGCACCCCCTTCACTCGCAATGCCGAAGGTAAATACGAGGTCAAGATTGGCCCGTTCAACAATCCCGACCAGGCTGTTAACTACATCAGCTTTGTGACAAACACCGGCAGCGACTGGGACAACAACGGAAACAAAAACTACCGCATCAACATCAGTTCCACCTCGGCTATCGAGGAGGTGATGTCTGATTCCGAAGGTCAGGCCGAGTACTACACCCTCCAGGGCATCCGTGTCGACAACCCCACCGCCGGTATCTATCTTTGCCGCAAGGGTTCCAAAGTCACAAAAGTCATCATCCGCTAATCCCCCTCAACCCCTCTGAATAAACGGCTCCGGCTAACCCCGGGGCCGTTTCCGTTTCCCGGCCAACGGACTTGCCAGGGAGATGAACTTGCCAACTATTTTTATTAACGCGAGTTCGGGATAACACAAGCACAAACGTTGTACCCACAAAAGGGGCATA
>ERZ777305.90-NODE-90-length-141034-cov-15.354336_pt1 | contig 141034 bp, 124 predicted proteins | sample MGYA00374965_ERZ777305 | MGnify/ENA primary metagenome ERZ777305 (study PRJEB29328, sample SAMD00013331) | mouse gut metagenome | study: EMG produced TPA metagenomics assembly of the Metagenome analysis of fecal microbiota from mouse which was promoted... | reverse complement strand
CTATGATACTCATAAAATCAGGACCTTGTGGATAAAACTGCGGAAACTCAAGAAGCCCATTTTCTATTGACACGTCCTCTCTCATCTGCTAACATAAAAATTCCCCGCCCCTTTTTTTACACAGGCTTTACCTTTACGGCGGGCAGACAATTTCATATTTCGTCCGATGCGGTATTTTCTGCACGGACAACTACTTGGCAAGATTCAAAAAAGAATAACTACCGGGAGGAAGCAAGAATGATTACGATGGAGCACATTTGCAAAACGTACAGGATTGCAAAACGCAACGCAGGCTTTGCGGAAGCCTGCAAATCACTTTTTCACAGGGAGTATGAGGATATTCATGCTCTTTCTGATGTCAGTTTTACGATCGGCGACGGAGAAATGGTCGGTTATATCGGACCGAACGGCGCCGGAAAAAGCTCGACGATCAAAATCTTATGTGGAATCTTAACGCCGGACGACGGGACCTGTCTTGTTGACGGGCATGTCCCGTGGAAAGACCGCGTCTCATATGTGCGGGACATTGGCGTTGTTTTCGGGCAGCGCTCCCAGCTCTGGTGGGACGTTCCGGTCATTGATTCTTTCTTATTGTTGAAGGAAATCTATTCGATTTCCGACCCTGCCTATCGAAATAATCTCGACGAATTAACCGCTTTATTAGATTTGGGCGAACTGCTGCGCACGCCTGCAAGACAGCTTTCCTTAGGTCAGCGGATGCGCTGTGAGATTGCTGCAAGCCTGCTGCATGATCCGAGGATTCTTTTTCTTGATGAGCCGACGATCGGTCTCGACGCGGTCTCCAAGCTCGCTGTGCGCGACTTTATCCGCAGGCAGAATGAAGCGCACGGCACGACCGTCATTCTGACGACGCATGATATGCAGGACATCGAAGCACTTACCAAACGCATCATTCTGATCGGAAAAGGGCGTATTCTCATGGACGGAACGCTTGCAGACATCCAGCGCGGCGGGGAAAGCATCGACGAGACGGTCGCTGAATTGTACCGTTCCTATGACATATGACGGGGGTGAGCTTATGAAAAAATATATTGCTTTTTTCCGCCTCCGGTTCGCTATGGGCTTACAATACCGCAGCGCGGCTTTAGCAGGCATGGTCACACAGTTCGTGTGGGGAGCTATGGAAATTCTCGTATTCCATGCATTTCACGAAACGGGCGCGGACGCGTTTCCGATGAGCCTTAGCGCGACTGCCTCCTATGTCTGGATGCAGCAGGCATTTCTGGCATTTTTTATGGTTTATTTTATGGAAAATGAATTATTCGACGCGATAAAGGACGGCAATATCGCCTATGAGCTGTGCCGCCCGGTCCATATTTATGACATGTGGTTTGCCCGGAGCATCGCAAACCGCGCCTCACGCGCTGCGCTCAGGTGCGCCCCGATTCTGCTTGTGGCGGCTTTTCTGCCAAAGCCTTACGGTATCTCGGCGCCTGCAGATCTGAAGCATTTTCTTTTGTTTCTGCTGACGATGTTTCTCGGTATTCTCGCAGTCGTCGCATTCTGCATGATCGTATACGGGCTTACTTTTTTTACGCTCTCGCCGGAGGGGCTTCGGATCTTTTTTTATTCAGTCACAGAGTTTTTTACGGGTGCGGTCATCCCTCTGCCTTTCTTTCCCGACCCAATCCGGCGCATCATGGAATATCTGCCGTTTGCAGCGATGCAGAACGTCCCGCTGCGCATCTACAGCGGCAGCATGACGGATGCCGAAATGCTGCGCGCCGCAGGACTTCAGGTTTTCTGGCTCATCGTGATGATTCTGTTCGGAAGGCTGCTCTTTTCCTGCGCGGAACGCCGTGTTACCGTGCAGGGCGGTTAAATCTGCCGGTATGAACCGTTCTTCAAATAAAATCTAAGATTTTATTTCAAAAGTAACCGCTGTTTTGCTGCGCCCCCCGCATAGCGCGCAGACTCATACTGATATGTATATTTATGATAAAAGGGGTATCTATATGAAAACCATTCACTTATATCTTCACTACGTTTCCATCAATGTCCGCAGCGCCATGCAGTACAAACTATCCTTTTTTCTGAGCGCCACAGGACAGTTCCTTGTATCCTTCAATGTATTTTTGGGTGTTTTCTTTCTGTTTCAGCGCTTCTCTCAGGTAAAAGGCTTTACCTTCAGCGAAGTGTTGCTGTGCTTTTCTATCATGCTGTTGGAATTTTCGCTCGCCGAGATGACGGCGCGCGGATTCGACTGTTTTTCCCAAACGGTGCGCACCGGCAGCTTTGACCGTGTGCTCGTACGCCCGCGGAGTCTGATCGTACAGGTACTTGGCAGCCGCTTCGAGCTGACGCGGATCGGGCGGATGCTGCAGGCGCTAGTGATGTTTGTTTACGGTATTACGAAAAGCAACGTGCATTGGACGCCGGCAAAAATCGTTACGGTCGTTTTTATGCTGATCGGCGGCACTGCGCTGTTTTCAGGTATTTTTCTGATTTATGCCGCTTTTTGCTTTTTTACGCTGGAAGGACTTGAATTTATGAATGTGCTGACCGACGGCGCGCGCGAATACGGCAAGTACCCGATCGGCATTTATGGGAAGAAAATGCTTTTGTTCACCACATTCGTGGTCCCGTACGCATTGGTGCAGTATTATCCCCTTTTATATCTGCTTGACCGCCGCACTTCCCTTTTTTATGTGTTCCTGCCGCTTTTGGCACTGCTGTTTCTGCTACCCTGCTACGGATTTTGGCGTTTCGGTGTGCGCCATTACAAATCCAGCGGATCTTGAGATACGGTGCCCGGCTCATTGTCCGCAAAAATCAAACATTGCGCCGTCTATGCAGTACTTGTTAAAAAATCATAAACATCCGATTTTTCATAGGCGGGACAGGAAGAATATGCTAAAATACATAACAGTTCAGCCTGCGACTTTCCGAAGCTGATACATACAATATGATAACATTCTTTTTTGTATCCATGGAAATATTTGATCGGAGGAGCTTACATGTACTTTACGAACATCTTAGACCTGATCGGGAACACGCCCCTGCTCAGTTTAGAGGAGACAACAGGGCTGCCTGTCTATGCAAAAGCCGAATTCTTAAATCCAGGCGGCAGCATCAAGGACCGGATTGCCTTAAGCATGATTGAGGAAGCCGAAAAAAGCGGAAAATTAAAGCCCGGCATGACGATCATAGAACCGACGTCCGGAAACACGGGTATCGGTCTTGCGCTGTGCGGCGTCAGAAAAGGCTACCGCGTCATCATCGTCATGCCTGAGAATATGAGCGACGAGCGCAAAAAGATCATTCATGCGCTCGGTGCGGAACTGGTTCTCACGCCTCCGGAATTAAGCATCGACGGCTCGGTCAAAAAAGCAATGGAACTCTGCGCACAGTCGGACTCCTGCTTTGTGCCCCAGCAGTTCCAAAATCCGGCAAACCCCGAAGCGCACTACCGGACGACTGCACGGGAGCTTACAGAGCAGCTTGGAAAACGTATTGATATTTTTGTATCGGGCATAGGAAGCGGCGGCACATTACAGGGAATCGCAAAATATCTGCTTGAATGTAATCCCGACTGCAAGATCGTTGCCGTCGAGCCGAAAAACGTTTCGGCACTTTTAGGCGACGAACCGGGTTTACATCAAATTCAGGGGATCGGCGACGGCTTTATCCCCGATATTCTCGATACTTCCATTATCACGGATATCGTCGAAGTATCGGACGATGACGCGATTCAGACCGCGCGCTCCCTTGCGCGGGTTCAGGGACTTCTGGTCGGGACCTCCTCGGGCGCAAACGTCTGGGCGGCAATGCGCATGGCGGAAAAGTACGGAAGGGAAAGCGTTGTCGCAACGGTCCTTCCCGACCGAGCGGAACGATATTTCAGCACAGCGCTTATTTAATCTGAAAAAGCTCGCAATATCACCGCTTCCACCAATATATCTTAACAATGACTGCCCGGAAAGCAGGATGCACCAACCGTATACGGTCTGCTTCTTCGGGCATACTTTTTACCTATAGAAAAGACGTGATAACATGCATCTGACAAAAAAAGAAATCTTCTCTATTCCGAACATCATGGGATACTTCCGGCTGTTACTCGTTCCGGTCTATCTCGTGCTTTATTTTAGCGCAAACGATACGCGCGGATATCTGACTGCGGCGGCGGTGCTCGCCGTTTCCGCATTGACGGACATGTTCGACGGAAAGATCGCGCGGCGCTTCAACATGGTGACAGAGCTTGGGAAAATCCTCGACCCGGTCGCCGACAAAGTGACGCACGGCGCCGTAGCGTTAAGCCTGACATTCCGATTTCCGTTGATGCGCTATGTATTTTTTCTGTTTTTGATAAAAGAAGCTTTTATGGGGTTCATGGGGTTTTATATGATCAAACGCCGGGGAACGCATATGGACGGCGCACAGTGGTACGGAAAATTATGCACGGCGGTTTTGTTCATTCTGCTTTTAATCCTGCTGCTTCATGTGAACATTTCATGGTTTATGGCGGGAATCCTTTGCGTGCTCTGCATTGCCGTCATGCTGTTGTCCCTTTGCTGCTATGTCGTTTTCTATGTGCGCATGCTCCGCGGTGTTCCGGATGAAAAAAATAAAATACCCATTCGCAGGGTCATTCTGATCTGCGCGGGCGCCTTTCTTTGTCTGCTCATTTACGACATTTCCATTGCCCTCACCGTCTATTCCAGACAGCCCGAGCTGTCCCCGGAAACTGCCGCTGAAATTGAGGACAGATTTGGAGACTGGGGAACACGCCAAAGTTCCGTTTCAACTGCTTCCGGCGATCTGGCGCAGGCAGCTTCCGACACCACAGGGCAATCAGGCGGCTGCACGTCTTATGACGGCACCGGCAATTCCTGCCGCGAATCTGCAGCCATCATTGAGGACAATGCGCAGGCGCTTTTGGAACGCGTGCGCCTGATCGACAGCGCAGACGAACGTGTGATCCTCTCCACATTCGATTTTCATTCCGATGAAAGCGGCAAAGTCATGATCGGCGCGCTGCTCAATGCCGCCGACCGGGACGTGGAAGTCCTCGTTTTGGTGGACGGCTTTGATTACTGGCTCCATATGGAATGGAATCCGTATTTTTATGCGCTGTCCTCCCACGAAAATGTGACACTCAGGGTTTACAACCGCGCAAATCCGCTGATCCCGTGGCGCTCGATGGGGCGCCTGCACGATAAATACCTGATTGCCGACGATCACGCCTATCTGCTCGGCGGGCGCAATACTTACGACTATTTTCTCGGCGATACAGCGGGACACCGTAATTATGACCGCGACGTACTGGTGCGCTGTGAAGGCGGCGGTACGGAAAACTCCCTCTCACAGCTTAGCGCCTATTTTGACAGCGTATGGAAATACGAGCAGACTGTAACTGTACATGACCAGACATCCCTTGCTGACCGCACCTGCGTAAAACGGGCGCGCAGAGAGCTTGACGCGGCATACGATGCATACCGCGCGATGCAGGGAGAGAATTTGACAGATACGTCATTATTTACGCAGACCTGTCCGGTCGAACGCATTGCCCTGATCAGCAACCCGATCCACACCGGTGTCAAAGAACCCTACGCATGGCACGCACTTATGACACTCATGTCGAATGCAGAAAGGCGCGTGAAAATCCATACCCCCTACATCATCTGCAACGATTCGATGTATGATTCCCTGGGTGCTCTCTGCGGTGCCGTTCCGGAGGTAACTCTGATGACAAACTCTGCCGCCAATAACGGAAATCCGTTCGGCGCCTCCGACTATGCCGCCCAAAAAAACGAAATCCTCGCAACAGGACTCTCTGTCTGGGAATATGAAGGCGGCTATTCTTATCACGGAAAAAGTATGGTGATCGACGACGATATCGCCATCGTCGGTTCGTTTAACATGGATATGAGAAGTGTTTATCTCGATACGGAATTGATGCTCGTGATCAAAAGTGAAGCCGTCTGCGCACAACTCGCAGACGGCATGGAATTCTATGAGCACACGGCAAGACATGCGCTCGCAGACGGCTCTTACGAAAACCCGTACGGCGTCACACCCGTAGAGCTCACGCCCAGGCGCGCACGGCGGATCTGGTTCATCCGCCGTTTTGCAGGATGGGCGCGGTATCTGTTCTGACAAAACGCCTGAATTGTTATAAAAAGAAGCAATACACCAGCGTATTGAGCGCCGCCTGATCCTCACCCGCCATCAGCTCCCGTGCGGAATGCATGGCGAGAACACCGATGCCGAGATCGACCGTGAGCATCGGCAGAAACGCCGAAGTGATCGTGCCGAGCGTGCTGCCACCCGCCATATCGGAACGGTTGACAAACTTCTGATACGGGATATGGTTCGCCTCACAGATCTGGCTGACGATCCCGACCGCCTTCGTGTCGGTCGCGTAGCGTTGGGAATAGCTTAATTTGATCGCCGGTCCCTGACCGCAGATCACGCGTAGGTTCGGATCGCTTTTCTGTTCATAATTCGGATGATGTGCATGCGCGACATCAAGCGAGAGCATCATGCTCTTGAAATAACTGTCCACAAGCCGCGCACGGTCATAGGATAATCCGTCATAAATCTTTTCCAATATAAAGTTTGCCACAAGGGAATCAGCCCCCTGTTTCGTGCGGCTGCCGATCTCTTCATTATCATAAAGGGCGATCAGATTCAGCCTTTCAGAATCATCGGTAATCTTTGCCGCAGCCGTCACCGCCTGAAGACATGCATAGCAAGAAGTCAGGTTATCTAAACGCGGTGCGCTCACAAACTCATCATGCGCGCCAAGTACACATCCTTTTTCCGCATTATACACATAGAGGTCAAAATCCAGAATATCCTCCGGCGATACGCCGCATTCCTTTGCCAGCAATTTGATAAAGAAATTCTCCTGCTCCAGCTGATCATGCACCATTGCTATAAGCGGAAGCATCTCCGATTGTTCGTTTAACCGGACCCCGTTATTGACTTCACGGTTCATATGAATGGCGAGATTCGGTATTGTCAAAAGCGGTCGCTTCCAGTCAACAAGCTTCGTTACCGGCTCATACAGATCATCGCTTTTGAGCGTAACCTGCCCCGCAATGGAGAGCGGACGGTCAAGCCAGGTATTCAGGATCGCGCCCCCGTACACTTCCACATCCAGCTTCATATAACCGCGGCTGCACAGATCCGCCTTCGGTTTTACGCGCAGACACGGATGATCCGTATGCGCACATGCGGCATGGATCGCACTCCCCGCCTGAAACTGTTTCCCGATACAAAAAGCAAACAGCGTCGTTCCGTATACGGGAACAACATATGCGCCGCCCTGCTTTAATTTCCACGGCTCTGACAGCTCCAGCTGTTCAAACCCCTCGCCAACAAGCAGATTTTTCGACTCCTCCACGACCTGAAACGGCGCGGTCGCCTGCTCCATAAAATGCAGCAGGTCTTTCACACTTTTTTCACGTTCTTTTTTCGTCATACTGCTCTTCCCTCTTTCTTTTTTTATCAATTCCGTTATGCGCAAAACAACTTCTTAAAACGCTTAGTTATCACGCTTCTGACACCCTGTAAACAAATGCATTTCCCTGTTTTCCGGTCCGCTCCACCAAGTCCAGGGAAAAAAGAATATTGAGCGCGGTCGAGGCGACGCCGACCGGAACACGCGCGGCGCATTTATAATCTTTCACGGTAAACTCTGCAGGGAGTCCGTCTGGCAGAAGCACATGGTAGTCCTCCCGCTTATTGATGCGTACCTCGTCAAAGATCCCCACGGGAACACCGTCATCCCGATGCGAACCCCTTTTTTTATCCTTGCTCCATCCGTCCAGAATCCTTGTTTCCAAAACGTCAATAAGCGGAATCGTAAAATGCAGCCGTTCACTCTTTAAGTACATCTTCAGCTTATAAAGCTCCGGTATCAGCCGGTAAATCGTACCGGTCTTTGGCGACTTGCGCGGCTTTGTGACTTCCCCCGTCTCAGGATCGATCCAGGAAAGCCATTTCGTATGCGCGACCGGATAAATGACCGTCACCTCATGTTCGGGGAGAAACACATCCAGTTTCCGGCGCAGATTTTGGAATGCGCGCGTCTGTATTTCCAAAATCTCACCGTCCAACATGATATCCGCTACGTAAGAGCCGACTTTCCGCTCATGATACGCGGGATTCGGCGCATAATAATATTTCATGATGGCATGGATCGTTTTTTCACCGATAGTGCCGATGCCCATTGCGCCCTTCTCCAGACCGCGCACATAATCACAGGCACGCAAAAATAATGCTTCATCTATACAAGAATTTTTTTGATCCGGCATGCTTCTTTCCTCAGGTGTATATGAATATTTTAGTCCTATTATACGACGTTTTTGTAAAAATTTCTATGAAAATCTGTAAAAGAGACGCCGATTTCGTTGAATTCAATCTTTTTTTTGACCGGTTTGCGTGATAAAATGAGAAATCATAGTCAGAGACTGCCGTTTAGACATGCACTGACAGTCTCATGATCACAAATTTCAACGTTCATCGGAGGAACAGCATCATGGAATCCTATGTTATTTTTAAGGATCTAGCAATTATCATTGTATTTGCAAAGTTTTTTGGTCTTGTTGCGCGCAAGATCAAAGTACCGCAGGTTGCGGGAGAAATCGTTGCGGGACTGCTGATCGGACCAAGCGTGCTCGGTCTTGTAGCCCAGAGTGATTTTTTAACAAAGATGGCGGAGATCGGCGTTGTTCTCCTCATGTTTTCCGCCGGCCTTGAGACAGACTTAAAAGAGATGAAAAAAACCGGGGTCGCGGCGTTTCTCGTTGCCTGCTGCGGTGTGGCTGTTCCCCTGATCGGAGGAACGGTCCTTTATTCCTGCTTTTATGGCTGGTCTGCGGTCGGAAGCGACCATTTCCTGAAAGCTGTTTTCATCGGCTGCATCATGACGGCAACATCCGTCAGCATTACCGTTGAGGCATTGCGCGAACTCGGACACTTAAACGGTCGTGTCGGAACAACGATCATGTCCGCCGCCATCATAGACGACGTGATCGGCATTATCGTCCTGACTTTCGTGATCGCATTCAAGGATCCGGATGTCAAGCCGCTTCATATCGTAACACAGACAGGTTTATTTTTCCTGTTTGCATTTGTTGTCGGCTTTATTTTTTATAAGATCTTCCAAAAGGTGGATCAGCGCTATCCGCATACAAGACGGATTCCGATCGCCGGCTTTGCGCTCTGCCTTGCCATGTCCTATATCGCTGAAAAGTATTTTGGCATCGCTGATATTACGGGCGCTTTCGTCGCAGGTATTATTTTGTGCAGTATCCGTGATTCTAAATATATTGCAGAGAAAATGGACGTGAATTCCTATATGCTGTTTGGACCGATCTTTTTCGCTTCCATCGGCTTAAAGACAGATATCGGCGACGTCAATACCTCCATCCTGCTGTTTTCGGCAGCTTTCATAGTTGTCGCCCTGATCACCAAAATCATTGGCTGCGGTCTGATCGCAAAAGTCTGCCGGTTTTCATGGAACGACTCGCTCAAGATCGGCGTCGGCATGATGACGCGCGGGGAAGTGGCGCTGATCGTCTCACAAAAGGGTCTGGCGGTCGGACTCATGTCGCCCGTTTACTTTACTTCGGTTATTCTGCTCATTATCGTATCGTCAATCGCTACGCCGATCGTATTAAAACTGCTTTATGCCAAAACACCTGGGTAAAAAATAAAATCTTCTATTGTAAAGGGGGTATACTATGAAATTTGATTATGACGTTATCCGCGATCCCGAAGTCTTTGCGATCCGGCGCTTACGGGCGCATTCCGATCATGCCTGGTATCGGGATGAAGCAGGCGAACAGGACGGAAAAATACTGTTAAACGGTGACTGGAAATTCCGTTACAGTGAAAATATCTCTTCTGCACCGAAAGGCTTCGAGCGGGAAGGTTATGATGACAGCGGGTGGGATACCATTCCCGTCCCGTCTCATATGGAACTTCAGGGTTACGGACATCCCCAATACCTGAATGTTACCTATCCGTGGGACGGCGTTGAAACCGTGCTTCCGGGCGAAGTGCCGTCACGCTTTAACCCGACCGGCTCCTATATCCGCGAAGTATCGCTCGTTCTGACCGATGAGCCCGTATATCTTTGCTTTCACGGTGTGGAAAGCGCGTTTGCGCTATGGGTCAACGGCACGTTCGCCGGCTACAGTGAGGACAGCTTTACACCTGCCGAATTTGAGATCACACCGTTCGTCCGCGATGGAAAAAACAAGATCGCCGTTCAGGTATACCGGTTTTCCTCAGGTTCCTGGCTCGAAGATCAGGACTTTTTCCGCTTTTCCGGTATTTTCCGCGATGTCGTTCTCTACACAAAACCGGCATGCCATTTAGAGGATCTCTTTGTCCGGACTACTTTAGAAGAAAACAACACGAAAGCGCTGATTTCCTTAAGCCTGCGCTATGAATATCTGCGCATGAGCGAAGCAAATGATTTTTGTGCCGAATATCGTGTATATTCCCCGGATGGCAAAGAACTTGTCCGATTCACAAAACCCGTAGAGGGAAGACCGGCATTAAACGAAACCGTGAGCGCAGAGACACTTACCACACCCGATGTCTATACACAGCAGCTCAGTATCAAACTGGAACAGCCTCTTCTTTGGAGCGCTGAAAATCCCCGGCTCTATACGCTCAAGATTTTCATCCGCCATTTGGATGCGGACGGCAAAACGACCGGACTTGTTGAGCAGATCGTACAAAAGGTCGGTATCCGTACCTTTTCACTGCAGAACGGCATTATGGAATTAAATGGCAGAAGAATCGTTTTTAAGGGTGTAAACCGTCATGAATTCTGCGCGCACTCAGGACGCTCGCTGCCCTATGAGCTGCAAAAGCAGGACGTACTTAACATGAAACGCAATAATATCAATGCCGTGCGCACATCCCATTACCCGAATTCCGGCTGTTTCTACGAACTCTGTGACAGCGAAGGAATCTATCTGGTGAACGAGACAAATTTAGAAACGCACGGCTGCGTCTACCGCGACGGCGCACGCCCGGACGACGAGATCTCCATTCCCGCAGATAAACCTGAGTGGCTCGCCGCCGTATTAGACCGCGCCAATTCGATGTTTGAGCGGGACAAAAACCATCCGAGCGTCCTTCTGTGGTCCTGCGGAAACGAGTCTTCCGGCGGCTTTGACATTTACCAAATGTCCCAGCTGTTTCATGCCAAGGATGAGACACGTCTTGTACACTATGAAGGTCTGTGCCATGACGAGCGCTATCCGGACACGTCGGATGTGGTCAGCCGCATGTATTGGAAGCCTGCGGAAATTGCCTCCTACCTAAAAGACCATCGTGAGAAGCCGTTTGTGAGCTGCGAGTTCTCCCATTCGATGGGAAACTCCACCGGCAATTTCGACGAATATACAGAACTGACGGAAACAGAACCCCTCTATCAGGGCGGATTTATCTGGGATTATGTTGATCAGGCTATGGAAGCAACAAACGCCGGCGGAGAATCCTACTTAGGCTACGGAGGTGATTTTGCAGACCGCCCCCACGACGCTGACTTCTCGGGTAACGGCATCATGTTTGCCGACCGTACGCCGTCGCCAAAGCTTGTTCAGGTAAAGCATGACTACCAGAATTTTCATATTACTGTTCAGCATGACCGTGTGATCCTCAAAAATCTGTCCCTTTTTGAGGGCACGGAACCTTACCGTTTCGTCGCCGTACTGACGAAAAACGGAGAACGTGTGCGCGAAGACGAACTGCCTGTACGCGTTGCGGCCGGCAGTGAAGCGATCTATCTGCTTCCTTACGATGCCAGGGTGATAAGCGCAGAGCGGTCGGACGGAGAATATCTGGTCACCGTGTCTGTTTTATTAAAAAAAGACAGAAGCTATGCACCTGCCGGCTATGAAGTCGCATTTGGACAATCGGAAGGCTTTGGCCGTTATCTTGACGATACACTTGTGCGCATAGCAGCCAAAACCCATGAAAGCAGAAAAAAATCCGGTGCTGCGCAGAAGGCTCCCGCCATGGAAGAGTGTGTTTATAACGTAGGCGTTCATGGCGAATATATGGCAGAGGGCGCAAAAGAGCACATGCGGTTTCATTACATTTTTAACCGCGGAAATCAGGCATTCCTCTCCATGAACCTGAAACAGAGCGCCATTCAGAAATACATGCCTGCAAAAGAACTGCTTTACCGACCTTTGCGGCCGAATTTCTGGCGGGCACCCGTACAAAATGACATCGGAAACGGCATGCCGGCACGACAGGGAATCTGGAAGCTGATCAGCGAAAATCTGACAGCAGCGCTTACGCAGACAAAGCGTGAAACAGACGGAACCGTTATGATCTGTTATGAATATCGCACGCCGCTCTGCGAGGGCGTTCTGTGTACGGTCACCTATCGAGTGAATGCTGCGGGACTGATCAAGGTAACCATGGAAAGCGATGGCTTTACGGGACTTCCCGATCTGCCGGAATTTGGTATGTGCACTGCCCTGCCGCTGTTTTATGATAATCTGCGCTGGTATGGCAGGGGAATGGAAGAAACGTATGCCGACCGAAAGAGCGGCAGCCGGATCGGATGCTATCATAATTTGGTGATGGATAATGTGGCGCATTACCTGTTTCCACAGGAAACCGGTAACCATACGGACGTGCGTTTTGCGGATATTACCGACGCGGACGGCTGCGGACTGCATATCCTGTATGACGGGCATAATCCCTTAAATGTAAGCGCACTGCCCTACCTTCCGCAGGAGCTTGAAACCGCACGCCATTCGTTTGAGCTGCCAAAACCTTATGAGACCGTCATCCGGATCAGCAGTATGCAGATGGGTGTCGGCGGCGATGACAGCTGGGGCGCGCCGGTTCACAAACCGTATCTGATCCCGGCGGAAGGCAAAAAAACATGCTCCTTCTATTTGTTACCTTTGGCATAACAAAAGAACGCTTCACCAAAAACGTGAAGCGTTCTTTCAAAGACTCCGTAAAACGGAGTCTTTTGAATTCGTAAAATGGATCCTTTTCGTGAAATCTTCATATCTAAAAAACGAGGCAGATACCTTAGTATCCGCCTCGTTTTTTACCACTCATTGATATTCGGTCTCGGGACTCTCCACCATTGCTCAAAATCCGTCGTATACTGTGACAGAACCCGCCCAATATCGACCGGTGCCTGATAAGACGTCAGCTTCAGAAAGCATTCCACAAACCGGTCAACATCTGCCATTTCCTGCGTTCCGGCACAGACCCTGCCAAGCGAAACAAGCTTCGCCGTCTCCGGCGAAATTCCCTGCACGAATTCCTCCAGCCTCCGGTTACTTGGAAACAGAATTTCATGTTCCTGCAAAATCATCCGGTAAATACTGTAAATGACTTCATTGACTGCATGCAGTTTCATATAGCCGTCAAGCGGGCAGCTCTTTAAGAAGTAATAATAATTTAGCCAGAAATCAGAATAGAAGGATAACATTTTCTCCTCCTTCTCCTTCTTTTGAAATACGGGGATTTCTGCCACAATCTGCGGTATTTCATCATCCCTGGTAAAGAGTACCCGCGCTTTCACAAACGCGTTGCGCGCCGGCTCACTGCCCTTTTCTGCCGCATCTTTCAAAAATTGTTTCGTCATATATTTGACGTCAAAATACCCGCCTTCATAGGTACAATATCCCCCGATCGTTTCCGCCGTGCGATTTTCCTTATGCCGAAGCTCATAGGCTTCCTCCGTAAGCACGACCATCGCGTCCAAATCGGAGTCGGGACGTTCGCAGCCTTTCGCAACAGAACCTCCAAAAATAAGTGCAATGACTTCTTTTTTACCAGTAAAATACTGTATTAAGTTTTCGATTGATTCTATATGATGTTGATACATAGGCATATTTTAGCATACGCTTAAGGGAAAGTCATTATACAATATCGCATCATCCGTATTTCCTCAAGTAATTTTTTTATATCTGTTTACCCCTTGACTTCTTTTTTGTATTGCTGTAGTATGTGAGTAACACAATAATATAGTAATACATTCAGACAGAAAACGGGGTGATGACATGCCATGGGAACTTGACTCAGACAGACCGATCTTCCAGCAGATCATTGATAAGATTCAAACAGACATCTTATCCGGCAAATATGCGCCGGGCGATAAGCTTCCTTCCGTCCGTGAGCTTGCCATGCTGGCGGCGGTAAATCCAAATACGATGCAGAAAGCGCTCGCCGAATTGGAGCGCGCCGGACTCGTCTACACACAGCGCACAAGCGGACGATTTATTACAGAAGATACCGCTATGATCGAGCTGTTAAAAGAGCGCAGGGCAAAGCAGCTGATCGATGCTTTTTTAGAGGGGATGCAGCAGATTGGCTACAGCGTACAAGATGCGGCAGACGCTTTGAGGCAAAAGGCTTAAAACCGCTGTCCATCTGTTCCTAGCACGGAATATCATCAAAAAGGGAGGAGAATCAAACATGAGTACATTGGTAGAATGTACGGGGCTAAACAAAAATTATGGAAAAGTAACAGCCCTGCATGATGTCAATCTGACAATCGAGAGCGGACATATCATCGGTCTGCTCGGACCGAATGGCAGCGGAAAGACAACATTAATCAAAATATTAAACGGCCTGCTCACGCCGTCAAGCGGAACCGTCCTTGTAAAAGGAAAGCCGATCGGCATCGACAGCAAAAAAGTAATCTCTTATCTGCCGGATCATACGTATTTGAATATGAATCAGCGTGTTTCAGAAGTCATTTCGTTTTTTAAGACGTTTTACGAGGATTTTGATGAGCGGCGAGCTTACGACATGCTGGCGAAGCTCGGCATCAATGCAAAGGATCGCTTAAAATCCATGTCCAAGGGTACAAAAGAAAAGGTGCAGCTCATCCTTGTCATGAGCCGCCGTGCCGATCTCTACATTCTGGATGAGCCGATCGCCGGTGTCGATCCTGCTGCCAGAGATTATATTTTGAATGTGATCCTGACAAATTACGATACTTCCGCTTCGATCATCATTTCCACACATTTGATCGCAGATATCGAAAATGTCTTAGATCAGGTGCTATTCATTCAGAATGGTCAGATCCGCTTAACTTCCTCAGTAGATGCGATCCGCGAAGAACAGGGCAAATCGGTTGACGCGCTTTTCAGGGAGGTGTTCAGATGTTAGGAAAATTACTGCGAAACGAATTTAAGTCCACATACAGACCAATGTTGATCATTTATCTGATGACAGTCATATCAACCGTGCTCGGATGCTTTCTTTTCCGTAATCCGGCTCCCCGGTTAAATAGTATCCTTCCAAAGGAAATCGAAAACGTGCTTGTGATCACATTCGTACTCTCTTATACGTTGGTCGTCATAGCGCTTGTCATCCTTGTTTTCATTATGACATGCGAACGGTTCTACAAAAGTATGTACTCGGAACAGGGATACTTAACGCATACGCTGCCGGTAAGCCCGCTCTCAAACTTAAACGCGCGGCTGATCACCTCCATCGTATGGCTGCTCATCTCCGGTATCATACTTGTTTTGAGTATCATTACGATTTTTTTGGCGTCTGAGCCCAACGGATTTGTAAATGCACTCCGCTCCTTCAGTTATCGGGAATTGGATCAGAGCGTCCTGTATTCGACCGGTTATCATTTCCCGGTTCTGATGCTGATCGTTGTGCTGCTCGTCCTCGCAGCCTTGTGCAACGCCCTGCTGCTCGTTTATACCGCAATATCCTTAGGACAGCTCGCAAGCCTACACAAGATCCGCGCGGCAATCGGAATCGGTATCGGTCTTGCTTTTTTAGAGCAGATTATTGTAACCGTGATCATCATGCACATTCCGGAACGATGGTTCTCGGTTCGTGTCACTGATGCTCATCAAAGCTTCGAGCAGATACGCGAAGCCATTACCAAGACTACGCAGGCCGGACTCTGGCTCTCGATCGGCATTTTCTCCATTTTTGCCGTCATCTACTATGTGATCTGTGCTTTTATAGTGAAGAAACATGTCAACTTAGAATAAAGCGAAAGCCATCCATACATCATACAAGATAGGGGAACACTTCCTAACGAAGCGTTTCCCTATCTGTTTACACATCGGCGCCTGACATGGCACGCATGCCCGTTTCAAATGGCGATATGTTGATAAATAGTTGAAAAGTGGCACGTATCCTTTAAGCAGGAGTAGTGTGCAAAATATAACGGCAAGGAAGTATCTGATAATGATGAAAAACAAGATCCTGATCGTGGACGATGAAGCGGATATCGTCACAATGCTGAAAAATTATTTTGAGTGGAACGGCTATGATGTCATCACCTCCGCAAACGGTTTAGACGCCATTGCAAACGCGGAAAAACAGCCGGACCTGATCCTGCTTGATATCAATATGCCGGACATAGACGGTATGGAGGTCTGCACCCGCATCCGGGATTTTGTGTCCTGTCCCATTCTCTTTCTGACGGCCAGAATTGATGATGCGGATAAGATTAGGGGCTTCGGTATCGGCGCCGACGACTACATTGTCAAACCGTTTTCCATAGAGGAGCTGGGCGCAAGGGTCTCGGCGCATCTTAGGAGGGAGCGCCGCAAGGCAGAATCCACAAAAATACATTTTGATGATAAACTAACGATCGACTATACACATAGATGCCTTTACTATGACGGAAATCCGCTTTCTCTTGCCAAAAAGGAGTTTGATATCATAGAGCTATTATCCTCGCACAGAGGGCAGATTTTTGACAAAGAGCGTATTTACGAACTGGTTTGGGACTATGACAGCGAGGGTGAATCTTCCGTGATCGCCGAACACATCCGCCGTATACGTGCAAAGTTTAGGGATGCCGGTATGAAGCCGTATATTGAAACAGTCTGGGGGATGGGATACCGATGGGCAAAATAAAACATTTTTTTACTGCAAAATCGATCAAAAAAGATTATATCACATTCACCTGCCTTTCTATTTTAACCGCACTGATCATTTCAGTAATCTGCTCCGGATTATTGCAGAACGCACAGCATGCGATCCTCGGTAAATATGAGGATTACTATAACTATCAAAAACATTCCTCTACATTTCATGGCACCGGCGACGAACAAACATTTTACATCGATTATATGACGGTGGGTTCTACCCAGTTTATGACGCCTTTGGAAGATATTGTCTATAATGTGTTAGGCATTCTAAGTTTTGCAGTTTTTCCGCTCAGTTTTTTTGTATGTCTTTTTATTGCCAGTATTATTTTTTATAAAAAGATACTGCAAAAGCCTTTGGAAATTCTCGCTGGCGCAACGGATAACATTTCTGAAAACAATCTGGATTTTAAGATTTCTTATGACCGGAAGGACGAGCTTGGAAAACTCTGTATCTCTTTTGAGAAAATGCGGCTGGCATTATGGAACAGTAATACGGAGCTGTGGCGCCAAATAGAAGAGCGCAGGCGCCTCAACGCCGCTTTCGCACATGACTTAAGAACACCCCTGACTGTCTTAAAAGGGCAGAGTGAAATGTTGATCAAATATGCGCCAAGGATGACCGAAGAAAAAATCATCGAGACTGCAGATATGATGAACCGCCATATCCTAAGACTTGAAAACTATGTCATGATCATGACAGATCTACAGCGTTTGGAACATATCGAGATCCAAAAACAGCCCGTTGACCGGAATGATCTCTTAAAACAGATGAATACGACCGGTACATCCCTGTGTAAAGAAAAAGATTTCCGTTTTAATAATATGCTTTCCTCTCACACAACAATGGAACTGGACATATCCATCGTCATGCAGGTCTATGAAAATCTTTTGGCAAACGCTATACGCTTTGCAAAGCATGCCATCACTGTCTCTGTCTTTGCCGCAGATGAATTGTTCCAAATAACCGTATCCGACGACGGAAACGGATTTACGGCAAAGGACCTTACGGAAGCAGTCAGACCTTTTTATAAATCCGATAAAGAATCGGGTCATGAACATTTTGGCATGGGTCTGAATATCTGCAAGATCCTCTGCGAAAAACACGGCGGATTCCTGAAACTGGAAAATAGGGACGGCGCACAGGTAACGGCTGCTTTTCGATGTGGAGCATGAATATCTGACCGCGTAGATAAAAAGTTGAAAATTCCGGACTATAGTATGATCAACAGGCGGTAGTCAGCCTCCTGTCAGCATAACTATTGAAAGGAGCTTTCAAATGGAACCAACGATCGAAATCCAACATCTGACCAAATTTTATGGCAAAAAACAGGCTCTCTGCGATGTAAACCTTTCCATCGGACCGGGCATGTTCGGTCTTTTGGGCAGAAACGGCGCCGGAAAAACAACCTTGATGAAAACGCTTGCGACCCTGCTTCAAAAAAAAAGCGGTACCATCACGATATGCGGCATTCCCGTGGAACATGAAAAGGAAATCCGAAAGATGATCGGATATCTGCCGCAGGAATTTTCCTTATATCCGTCGATGACTCTGCTTGAGGCCTTAGATTACCTTGGCATTCTCTCCGAGCTGAATAAGCAGGAAAGAAAAGAACGTATTGATCTGCTCTTAGAGAAAGTCAATCTAACAGAGCACCGGCATAAAAAAGTAAAAGCCTTATCAGGTGGAATGAAACGCCGGCTCGGGATTGTGCAGGCATTGCTAAATAATCCCAAAGTGCTGATCGTTGACGAGCCAACGGCCGGACTTGACCCTGAAGAACGAATCCGCTTCCGCAACTTATTATCAGATGTGGCGCAAGAACGAATCGTAATTCTGTCCACACACATTGTCGGCGATATTGAAGCGGCCTGCGAAAATATTGCAATTTTAGACGGCGGGAAAGTTCTGTATCACGGCACGGTGGATGATCTGCTTACAGCGGCCTCCGGCAAGGTATTTACTAAATTAACAGACAGGCAGGAATTGCCTGAACTCAAACAAAAATTGTTCATTACGAGTATGCACACGCAGGGTAAAAACATCGCTATCCGCTATCTTTCGGACAATGCTGCCCTCGATGGAGCAGTCTGCGAACCGAATATCGAAGACGCCTATATGCTTTACCTGAAAGAAAACGGAGCAAGCCTGTCCTCTTTTGCAAACGGAGAGATCGGAGGTGTATGCTCATGATCTTTGGGAAAGAACTGAAAAAAATAATGTGGGGCATTCCCTACCTTCTTTTCGTCGCAGTCGTTACCATTGCATTATATTCGCAGGGCGTTTTTCATTTCGGCGATGAAAAAATACTCCACCCGGAACCCGGGGGAACTTACGGAACAAAAAATGAAGAAATACCGGAACTCATTATGCCCGCAGCTCTCCAATCACTGTATGCAGAATTTCAGGAAAATCTTTACCGGACCTACCCATTCGGTTTGCTAAAAAAAATAACGCTCAATGAGCAGGAGCAGACCCGGATCGCTGAGATCCTCTCCCAGATCACGGGTATCAATACAAATGAGTTCCAGGGCAAAAAAGAAACTTCTTACAGCAATAATGAGTTCTCAATCCAAATCGAAGGTAACGGCGGCCTGCAGGCTGAAGATGACGGCAGTTTTACCATTTCCATGGACGATCCTGCCATAGAAGACGCCACAACGGAAGACTTCCCGGATCTGACGGTCAGAGAGGACTTATCATATGCTGAATTCAAGGCTCTTATGCAGAAAGCCGACGACATCCTTGGCGGCGGTTCAGAATATGCCGCGGAGTCCCTGATCGGTTTCGGAACCGTTCCCGTGACTTATGAGGAAGCGCTTGACCGATACGAGCTTATGAGAACCCGGGACCGCGTGACCGGCGGATATGCGCGGCTTTTCAGCGATTACGCAGTTGCAATGACGCTTTCCGTCCTGCCGGTTTTTCTTGCAGTCATCATGGGAATGAAAGACCGGTCCGCAGACATGTCAGCGCTGATCTATACCCGCAAGGCAGCAAGCGCAAAAATAGTCTTTGCGCGCTATCTGGCTCTGGTAACTGCTGTTATGCTTCCTGTCATCCTATTATCCTATATCTCAAATGTGAGCGTATGGGATATGTATCCGGGCATGGGGATTGATTATTTTGCACCGCTTAAATATGATCTTTGTTATATCATGCCGTCCGCAATGATCGCCATTGCCGTCGGTATGTGTCTGACGGAACTGACGAATACACCGATTGCCATTGCCGTACAGGGACTATGGTGGTTTATAGATATCAATGCAGGCATGAGATCCGTTTCCGCTTCCTATGCCCTGCTCCGCCTGGCTCCCAGACACAACGCCGGAACCCAGTCATATTTCCGGACGCAGGACTTTATCGACAATTTCCCGCGTCTGCTTGCAAACCGTCTGCTCTTTGCGGGTCTATCCCTATTACTTGTCATAGCAACTGTATTTATTTTTTCAGCAAAAAGAAAGGGTAAGATAAATGGAAACCACAAGCTCAAAAAAACACTTGCCGGTCTTCGCAATCGCAAAAATCAATCTCAGGCATAATATAACCTTCCACATAGAGGTCTGCGCTGCCATTCTGATCATTACGCCGATCCTTTACGGAACGGCAAATCTGGATACGGCATCCGCCGCCGCTCCGCTTGAAATGTTTCTTTCTTTTATTGGCATTGTTCTGCTTACCCCCGTGTTTGCCCCGGAGCAGAATCCCGGGACCGGCGATCTGGTCGCATCCAAAACGGTCAGCACCCTTACCGTCTATCTGATACGAATGATCTGTGCCGTTATTTTGACGATACTATTGATTGGTCTGTTCAGCGCATATATGAGATTGCAAAAATCTGACGTGACACTCCTGCTGTTTATCGGCACAGTGGCAAACGCGGTATTTCTCGGATCGCTCGGCATGATGACCGCAGCCCTGACAGACAATACCATCATTGCGTATATGATACCGCTGGTTTATTACGCGCTGAATTATGGCATGGGAAATAAGCTTGGCCATTATTTTTTATTCTCCATGCGCGCCTCTGATTTTGAGCCAAAATTATGGCTCTTAACCACCGGTATCCTGTTAGTCTTCCTGTCTCTTATTGTAAAATGGTATAAAAAACGACTGCAATAGACACAAAAAAATCGCTGCAAGTCCGATACCTGCAGCGATTTTTTTCATTCTTTTCACTCTAACTCTCATGATTCCGCTTCGCGGAATCTCAAATCCGGATAAAAAACGCCGCAGTTTAGGCGTTTTTCGAAGAATGATTTAGATTTTCTTATCAGGCGTACTTTGACTGCTTAGAAAATCTTCATTCTTTTCACTCTAAGGAGCGTCATACTCCCACTTGTGCAGCGTACCGCTCCCGTCGATAAAATATCCCATATTTCGATCCGACAGATGATAGCCTTTAACTTCCTCATACGGAAGAATCTCTATGAGCTGCCAACTCCGGAAATCTGCCGGATTAGGATTCTCATAAAGCACATACCGGTCGGACTGTCCCACAACATTTCTCAGCACGATCGCCATCTGTACCTCTCCATCCTCATGAAACACGACCGGCACAGGTGCATCTACATAATAAGCATCCGCATGAACCGGAACTTCAACACGCTCCCATGTCAGGCCGCCGTCCGGCGTTCCGTAGAGATAGTTAGAGGAATCGCCGCGGATACTCACCCCGATATAGCCGGTATTTTCATCACAAAATGCCATTCCGCCCGGATAGCCTTTGATGACCGTGCTTAAATCCGCCACGAACGAAAAGCTGTCCCCACCGTCCGTGGTCCGGTACAGATGCTTTGCCATCTGACCCAGTGCCGGATCGGAACAGACTAACAGATACCCGTTCTGCGCATCGGCAAAGCTCACATATACATTTCCACACCAATAATACTCCTGTAACGGAATCCGCGTTCTGTGCTCCGACACAAGAATCTGCCCGTCCTCATCCCCCGCTGCCGGCTCCGACAGGATTTGCAGACGAATCAGGAGCGCTTCTCCCTCGTTGGCGGAAACCCCCGCAAAATACGCCGTCTTTTCATCCAAAAAGCAGCTTGATATGTCTATGCCATTGTCCGCAAGAAAACACGCTTCATTCTCCGCATCCGAAGTATCCCCCGCCCCATCTGCATTTCTGATCTCTGCGGCAAACGGCAGACTTCCTGCCAACGAAAACTGATCTTCCCCTTCATAGGTATAAAGAATCTGATGATTCTTTGTAAGCGCCCATCCGTGTTTACCGTCAGGGAACATCGTATAGGCATTCAGTATTGTCTGCATCGTATTCTCCGGTGTCTCTCCCTGCTCCGGTACCTCCTGTTCCTCCGTCAAAAGCTCTATCATAACTGCCGTGCGGATCTCTTCACCGTCAGCAGCAAACGAAGATAATGTCACGGTCATCGACAACTCTGAAAAATCAAATGGTACGATGTTCATTATGCAATCCATTGTCTGGTCCTGCCCCGCAGATTCCCCCTTTACCGAGTCCACAATGTGAAAGGAATCTCCGGTCTCCCAATCTGAACCGTCATTTCTTTTACCACGAAAAGAAAAAGTCCAGTCTTCCGGTGCGTGATCGCTTGCGGGAATCGTAAAGGCAAGCTCTCCATCCTCATCCACCCGTATGCTTTCCTCTAACTTTAACAAAAGCTCAGAATCCGCTGACACGGGCTGCGCCGGTCCCTGCGCACCGCTTCCCTCTGTATCTGCGCCTTCCATATCAGATTCCTGCGCACCGGCTCCATCCGGACCGCTCTCCCCGTTGCCGCCTTCCACAGAAAGGGGATCTGCGCTGTTCTTTCCCATATTGGAAGGAGTCCCGTCCGCGCCCGTAAAGGTACATCCTGTGATCAACAGCAGCAGCGCCGCCGTAAAAAGCACTGCCCCTGCGGACGTCTTTCTTCTGTGTGTGATCGCAAGCAGTCTTTGCCTGAGCTGTCTTGCCCCGCCGCTCATGGAGGTAGATACTGTTACATGCAGCCCTCTCCGTTTTGGAGGGATCTGATCAAGCAGCGCCCGGCCATACTGCGCACATTCCTCTTCGGTGATCCGCGCCGTCACACCCTCATCGCAGGCAAGTTCGCAGTCCCTTGCCGACAAAACCGCCGCCATCCAGACAAGCGGATGAAACCAGTATATCGTCACAAGAAGCAACCGCACAAAGCTCCAGATATGATCTTTATGACAGTAATGCCGCCGCTCATGTGCCATTGCATAAAAACAGCCCTGCTGATCAGCAAGTGCTTTTCCGTTCAGATAAATTGCCGGACGAAATAACCCGAACAGGCAGGGGGATACCAGTTTTTCGCAGCAATAAACAGCAGGTTTTCCACCCTCCCACGCCAGTTCATCAAGCTTCACCGGCACCCGCGTCCTGTACAGCCTGCGCCAGACGATCAGATTGATGATCAGCAGATAACTTCCGATACAGACTACTCCCGCCAGCCAGACAGCAGGCAGAATACGCAAAAACTTAGGGATTCCTGTCACATCCGGCGCAGCCTTCTGCGGCATCATTCCGGTTTCCGCCGTACTTCCGCTATTCCTTATTTCCGCAGCTCCCGGCTGAATCATCAGCTTCATGGCACCTCCGGCTCCTTCTCCGGTCAGATTGTCCGCCGCCGCAGTATCCGGTACTGCCCCGCTCCGCCAACTTTCGTTCGGCGCGCTTTCCTCCGGTCCGCTTTCATTCTGCACGCTTTTGTCCTGCCACACCGCCACTTCACCGCCCCACATCTGCTGCATGCGCGGCACGAAATTCATGATACTGACCGGGCTTCCCGGCAGTGTAAACGGCAGTGCCAGACGTACAGCCACGATCAGCCAAAGGGCGTAACGCAGACGATGACCGATCCGTCTTCTAAAAATGATCCTCATCATAATAACGAATAGGATCAAAACACTTGAACTGACCACCAGATCCCTCATGTCTGATCCTCCTCTTTTCGCACAGGCGTCTCTTGTAAGAGTGCGAGCAGGCTGTCACGCTCTTCCTCCGTGATCCCTTTTTGCTGTACGAAAGCATTCACCAGCAAGCCGAGTCTGCCGCCATAAACACGGTTCAACAGGGTCTCTGTCTCTTCCATCGCTGCCCTCTCCCGCGGAATACAGGTTGCGTACAGCCTCGCACGCTCACCCTCACGATACGCAACCGCTCCTTTCGCGTCCAGACGGTTCAGCATCGTAATGACCGTATGCTTAGTCCAGCCGTACAGAGGACGAATCCCTGCCGTAAGCTGCGTGATCGTCTGCGGCTCCTTCTCCCATAAAAGCTCCATTAACTTCCACTCGTTCGGGGATAACTGAATATGTTCCATGCCTGATAACCTCCTCATCTGCAACATATTTTCATAAAACACCAAATTATGTATCTTCCTGCTTTTACTATATCCAATTGGTAGACACATGTCAACTCCCAGCTCGCAATTTTTTTTATTGTTCTTGACAGAGAATGTTTGAATGTATATATTGTATATATACTTTTGACACTGATAAGGATTGGGTTCGTACTATGAATATCATCATCAGCAATTCTTCGGACAAGCCTATTTATGAGCAGATCGTTTCTCAGATAAAGCTTGCGATCGAACGCGGCGACTTATCAGAGGGTGAAGCGCTCCCTTCCATGCGTCATCTCGCCGCGGATCTGCGCGTCAGCGTGATCACGACAAAACGGGCTTTTGAAGAATTAGAGCGCGAAGGCTACATTGACACTCTCGTCGGCAAAGGCAGTTTTGTAAAAGCCCGCAATACGGAATGGACGCGGGAGGATGCGCTAAAGCAGATCGAAAGTTACTTAAGCGCCGCCATTGCAAAGGCAAAACGAAACCATATCGAAGAGGACGAATTAAAAGAGCTCATTTCCATTTTATATGAGGATTAAAGCAGGCGGCCGCCCTGCCCCCGTCAGGCAGGAACTGTAAAGGCAGAAATTTAGGCAGGAAGACAGACAAGAATACAAACAAGAACACAGTCAGAAATATATACAGAAATAGCGGCAGAATTGTAAACTGAAACACAGATCTCGATATAGAAAGGGGACCGACCATGAAGGACTATGAAAACGCGATAGAAATTGAAGACCTGACAAAGCAATACGACGGATTCACTTTACAGAACGTGAGTTTTCAGGTACCAAAGGGTTCCATCATGGGCTTTGTGGGACAAAACGGCGCAGGCAAAAGCACGACCATGAAAGCGATCTTAAATATCGTAAAGAAAGACAGCGGTGATATTCGTGTTTTCGGGCTTGACCATGTCCGTGATGAAGCGGAAATAAAAAAGCATATTGCCGTCGTTTTTGACGAGGTACCCTTTCATGACACCTTAAACGGCAGACAGCTTAGCCGCATCTTAAAAGGCATATACGGCGAATGGGACGACGCTTTATTTTTTCAATATCTAGACCGCTTTTCCCTGCCCGCAAAAAAACCGATCGGTCAGTTATCAAAAGGCATGAAAATGAAATTTCAGATCGCTGCGGCACTCTCGCATAACGCAAATCTTTTGATCATGGATGAGCCGACCTCCGGTCTTGATCCCGTCGTGCGCAGTGAAATGCTCGATGTGTTCATGGAATACATTCAGAAAGAAGACCACACGATCCTACTCTCCTCCCATATTACAAGCGACTTAGAGCGCATTGCGGACAACATCACATTTATTCATGGCGGAAAACTTCTTTTAACAGATAATAAGGATGATATTTTATATAGGCACGGCATTATCCGGTGTACACAGGATGAAGCCGCCGCCTTACCCGAAAAAGAAATTGTCAGCATCCGCCTTACCGATTTTACCGCTTCCGTTATGGTTCATAATCGAAGCAACCCGCTTTATGCAAAATATACTGCGGACGCCGCCCCGCTTGATGAAATCCTGTTATACTATGTGCACGGCACGCGGGAAAAGAGGTGGCGGGCATGATGGGTTATATCAAAAAGGACTGGTATCTGTCGCGTAAGCCGCTGCTTGTCTGCGCTGTTTTGACTGCACTTACGACTGCACTTTCCTATTATATCCGTTTTGCGTTTGACTATGGCAATCTGACCGCACCCGAAGCCAGGGCAAACATACCGATGTGCGATATTTTGTTCTGCATGATTTCATCCATCGTGTTTTTATTCTGTTCCGTTATGGCAACGATTGACACCATTTTGCAGGATAAAAAAGCACACTGGAATTTTTTTCTACTTTCAACGCCAATTTCCGACCGGCAGATCATATTACTCAAAATTGCTGAGTGTTACGCCTTTGTCCTCACCGGCACTATTTTCATGCTCGCAATAAACGGCATATACGGCTTGGTCTTCGGTTTTCAGAACGTTTACGCAGGTTGTCTGATTCTTTTCGTCGTCTGTCTTTCCACGCTGCTTCTTCATTTGATCAGCCTGCCGTTCGCCTATCGGGGCGACTCCCAGAATGCAGTGATCGGAAAGCTGATGCTCGTAACGGTCGTGCCAATCTATCTTCTTCTCATGGGATATGCGCTCACCCATATAGAAAGGCTGGATGATCTGGGACTATCCGGCGATATTTCTTTGGTGCTGCTGCAGTTTTTCCGTGAGCGGGCATGGATTTTTATTCCGGCAGCGATCATGCTAACGATAGCGGCGACTGCCGCCGCTTACTTCGGCAGTCTCACTGCAATCAAAAAAAGACAGCGTTTTTGCGGAAGCTGATTCCATGAACATTATGAATTCTATAAGGAGGGACGCCATGCTTGGACTGGCATATAAAGATTTTTGTGTGGGTAAAAAAGATTTCTGTTTATACGGCGGTATGATCCTGCTCCTTTCCGCCGCATTCTTTGTTCCGTACAGTGTGAAATTTATGGATATGGCTTCCATCATGCTGCCGATTTTCAAACTGCTCTGCATTCTCTGCGCTTACCTGTGTCTTGGCGCGATACAGCAAAGCTTCCTGAATGCGGACGAACAGACGGGGTACCGGCATTTTATGTGTACGACGCCCCTGCGCCTTGAAGGCATCGTCAAGTGCCGCTTTTTGCAGAATCTTGGATCTACCGCCGTCCTCAGCGCATGGCTTTTATTTGCCTCGTATATCCAAAAAACCCTGACCGGGCAAAACTGCGGTGAAAACTATGTGATTTATGGATTGTTTCTCGTTCATCTGCTCATATTGTCGCTCGATGTACCGTTTTACTTCCGCTTCGGGCTCAAATACGGCAAATATTACAAAATGGGACTGTTTTTCCTATTGATCATGTTCCTGCTTTGGTTTATTCTATATGGAGATTTGGGGAAAGAAACCTCTCTGTATGCGCTCGTTGAATGGTCGCTCAGTTTTAACCTTGCGAAAATTGCAGCAATTTTTGCCCGCTTCTCCCCGCTTGTGCGCGTTGTTCCCTTTGGTATCCTTTTACTCTATTACGCGTCATACCGATTATCCTGTGCGTGCTGCCAAAAATCCTGTCAGTGCTGACGAAGAAAGCGTTATGACAAAACAATTTCAAAACTTTGCAAACTTTCTTTCCAAACTTACAAACTTTCGATTTGTCATGCTTGACAACTGCTCCATTTTATTGTACTATCTTATAGTCCGAGTTGTTCTGAGTGATTCGGTCTGTTGCGATGCGTGGCTCAGCTTGGTAGAGCGCTACGTTCGGGACGTAGAGGTCGCAGGTTCAAATCCTGTCGCATCGATATATGAAAAAGCCCTGTAAACACGAATGTTTACGGGCTTTTTCATTTGTATTATGTCAGGAAGTCTCATTGATCCTTAAAGGATGCCTCGCAAGTCTCTCCTTCATATGTGCACTCGAATTTCTCAAATTCCGGCACCTGATCGATCAGAATAATAAAATAATCTCCCTTCCATGTTGTAGTTGTTAAATGCGAATAACCCGGCCGTTCCCGACCATCGATCAAAAAGGTCAGCTTGTCAGGATTACTCCGCAGCGTGCGGTCATCTTTTGGTATTTTGATGCAGACTTGAATGTAGTCACACTCCGGGTCATACAGGCAAAAACGAACTTTATACTTTGATGATAAGCGTTCGTTTTTTGTCTCCAAAAATACAACTTGATTATGGGTCGACGGTGTCATGATCAGATTCCTTTTTTCGGTAAGCTGCAAATAAAGCAGACGCAGCGCTATGATACAGCATAGCAAAAAAAGAAGCTTATATTTCGTATTTGACTTAATAACCGAAGCCATTGCCTACGCCCCACCGCCATTCTCCGTGTGTTAAAATATTTCCATTATACGCTTCTTTTCCTGCATCACGTACCGCTTCATTTGACGTCCGTAAACTATCACTTCTTACCGAATGACCCCATGTTGGTTTATCATATCCTGTAGAAGAATCATAACCCCACGTTACTGTAATTTTTCCTTCCGACCATGTCGCATACGTCTCAACATAAGCCTTATCTTGTGTCGGATCATAAATACCACATTCTTTTCCCCCTAAATAGATATATGCGTTCTCATCTACAATCTCGCAAGCCTCTTGCAATATATTTGCACTATTTAGCGCAATCCCTGCCACTGTAAGCCACGTTTTCACTGTATTTGCTGAAACAGTAAAAACGGTAGCTATCTTAGTTAATGTGGCTCCTATTGCAAAAGCATGCGTCTTTTTTAATACTTCTGTATGATATGACATCGTTTCATACACACGATATGGTTGTAATGTATTATATGGTGTGCCACTAAAAGCGCTAATCGTCACATTCCCTGAAGATACGATCTTGGCTTTATAAGGCGCTGTATCAGGATCACTCGTATAAGGATACGGATAAATAGTTTTTCCGGAAGCTCTTCCCATGTCACTTTCCAACAAATAGACAGCGTTTTCATCTGCTTGATTTTGTATCATCTCATTCATGCGTCTAGCAGCTTCTTCTTCAGAAATTTCTACTGTTCGCAATGTCTCTTTCAGATTCACCTGTTCAACAGTATTGCTGTTACTGTCAATAGAAAACATATCGTCTCCACCAATGGCTCGCGCAACTTTTTCGACAGTACCATCGCTATAATATGCTACCAAATAACGTATACCATCTAATTGATAGTCAATATAGACGACCTCACCGATAGCACTTACATCCGTACATTTTGCACCTGTCGGAATATATGTGCATGCCATACTCTGTAGATCATCAAAGTTACTTCTCTGCGTGCCTCCTGTTAAAAAATCATTCAATACATCATCTGACTGCGCTAACTCTAAGTCTAGCGCCATATCTATTGAATATGTTGGTTCTTCACTTGCGCTTACAGAAAGACCTGAAAACCCTTGAACAATTATAACAAATACTGTTAAATATGACAAAAAGCGCTTTATACTGTTTTTTTTGCCCATAAAACCCCTCCGTTTATATCTTTTAATATGACCTCACCTTTAGCATCTATACAATATAACAAAACTAACTACCCATCAAAACCCCCCCTCTATAATATGTTCTATTAAATCAATTTTTCTTCTATTTGATATCTTATCATTTGTACTAAATTAAACTATTCCTCCATTACTATTATAATACTATAAACTTTACCTATGGTCAATCTGCGAATTTATATTTTTAACCCGATGTTTCAACATAAAGTGCTGTGTTTTTACATGAATAAAATCTTATCCGCTAAACATGATTTTCTACGTCCACTGTCTATCCCTATATCTGTTTTCTGTCAAAGAGCCACGCCCCGGCGAGCAGATTCAAAATCGTAAGTCCTGCCGTCACACAGACAGCCGCCGCGTAATCCCCCGCTGCCGCTTCCCCCAAAAGAAGCGGCATAGATCCTGTGAGGTACATCGGCGAATACGGCTTTACAGCCGGAATCACCGTCAGGACATATGCCGCTGCAAATCCGACGCCCGTCATGAGAATGACTGCCGCTGCAGACCGGACGCAGACCGACGCCGGCAGAATAACCGACAATATCCATAACCCAAACAGCCAGAAAGTAAACGCTGCAAAAAAAAGATACGAGACCGCCGAATTATCCCAAAAATAAGCATTATATGCATAGGTGATCACAAAGCTTATCAGACAGCCGCCCGTCCATACCAGCCCCGTCATAAGCGCTTTCGCGCCGAGGACCGCACGGCGCTTCATGCCCTTTGCTACAATCGGGATCAAGGTCCCCTTTTGCAGCTCGCCGACTACGATCCCGCCAAATATCACAACCATAACGATCAGCATCATTGGCATATTTTTATAAAACTGCATCCAAGACGTCATCGCATCCACTTCCACCACGCCTACCGTCATACCGCTCTCCGCAAGCTGATCGGAAAGCAGCTCCATCATCCACGGGGTCAGCTTTGCGATCGCCGGATTCATCACGCCAAACAAACTAAATAGCAACAAAAGCAGTATCAGCCGCCCCGACCGGATCAATTCCATACCTTCTTTTTTAATAAATGCCGTCCACTGTCTCATCTGTATGCACTCCCTCCAATCAGCCAAAGTTCTTCGCCGCGTTCCCCGTCCTTCATCTGCCTGCCGCCTCCATAAAAAGATCCTCCAGTGTAGGCTCTAAACGCTCCATGCGCTCTATGATAAAATCACCGCATGACAGACATTGCAATAATGCCTTTTGGTCTTCTGCCGCCTGACCTTCCAACAGCACTTTCTGACCTTCCTGCCTTTTCCCGCTGCCGAAGCTATGCAAAAAGCGCTGTGCCTCATCCGCAGACACAAACTCCAGTTCAACTCCCCGGCTTTTTCTCTTTGCCCGTACCTCTTCAAGCGTTCCCTCCAGTGCGATTACTCCGTCATGCAAAAAAGCGATACGGTCGCAGATGCGCTCGACGTCGGATAAAATATGCGTAGAAAAAATAACCGTCGTCCGCTCTTTTACCGCCTGCAGGACCTCCAAAATTTCTTTTCTGCCGACCGGATCAAGCGCCGAAGTCGGCTCGTCGCAGATCAACAGGTCAGGGCTGTTCAACAGCGCCTGTGCGATCCCAAGCCGCTGTTTCATTCCGCGCGAGAAACCTTTGATCCTCTTATTCACGCCTCCAAGCCCGACCAGTTCCAGCATTTCGGCAGATCTCTTCCTGATCTCATCCCGGCGCATACCGGTGACCTCACCGCACAGGGCAAGATATTCCGCTGGCGTCATAAAACCGTAAAACTCCGGCACATCCGGCAGATACCCGATATAGCGGTTCGTTCTGTTCTCGCCGTATACGACCGTCCTGTCTTTCACGCGCACTTCGCCGCCATCCGGCTTTAACAAACCGAGCACACATCTCATGGTCGTCGTCTTACCCGCCCCGTTTAAGCCGATAAATCCATACACCGAATGTTCAGGTACCGAAAAATCTACATTGCGCAGTACTTCGTTCGCGCCGAATGATTTTTTTATATGGGATAATGTCAGAACATTCATCCTACATCCTCTCTTCCAAATATAAAATATAAGACCGGTCCGATAAATTCCATTCCCGCGATCACGACGATGAGCCACAGCGTGCGGCTTCCCCTCTTATACGTCTTATGTGTCAGCACATGGTACAGCGTATACGCCAGCAGCGCAAACTGCATGACAATCAGCGGAATCAAAAACGGCAATATTTCTTTCAGCTCCATAACTCTTTCTCCTCCCCACGGACAGCTTCTTTGTATTTCAGCTTCCTTTATATCGACACATTTCAGTCAAACACAGCCCGACCGCCTATTCTCCGGCAATTCCGGTCAGTCTCTCTTTTATCCGTTCAAACGAAGGATTCCCCTGCAGCGCCGCAAACGCGGGATGCATCAGTGTCTGCGGAAGACTTTCCACGACAGTTTTTCGGCTGCGCGGAGGATAAGGTCCTGCGTCTAGCCGCTCAAACCACTCCTCCATCCGGTTGAAATACGAATCCCCGTGAAGGGCAAGCTCTTTTCCGGACATTAGCTCCGTAACACAATCTGCATAGCGGCAAAGCTGCACAAGCGCGGACTCCTTTTCCCCGCAGGACGCAAAAGACACCGCCGCCTGATACGCAAACTGCGCCATGCCATTCGGATTCAGTTTTGTAAGCCCGTACGCATGACCGATCTGCTCCACGCGTGATACTGTCTCTGTGACGACCGGCAGCTCTCTCATATGCACCGATAAATACTGTCCCGCGTTTGCAACAAGCGAAAAAATATGACAATACATACAACACTGGGTATAGCTGTCCGCCTTCGCGTCCTCCCCTTTCATCCTGTACGCCTGCGTCAGAATCGTATCCGTCTGAGTCATCAGCCTCACAAGACTGTTCGCCTCTTCCAAAAGCTCCACAACTTCATCCGCCCTGCCAAGCAAAAGGCAAATGAACGCCCGTATTGCTGCCGCGTCACTGCACAGCGCCACGTCCTTTCCGGCACTCTCCACACGCAGGCATAACTCCGCCGCTGCCTCCAGGATCTTTGTCTGCGCTTTCTCATCATCAGCCAGCATATAGTGATTGAGCCAGAGTAATCCGATCTGAAGCAAAAGAGGATAGCAGGAATAATAACGCTTTACATACTCATAGCTCTCCTCCATGACCTCACGAAACAGGCATTTGCCAAATTTCGCGGATAACTCCTGATAGATCTTTTGAATCTGCTGTCTGGACAGCTGCGGTTCATAACCGATCAACTCGTCGATGCGGATATCAAAAAACGATGCCAAAAGCGACAGGAGCGTAATATCCGGCATGGTCTGCCCATTCTCCCATTTAGAAACAGATGCCTTCGTCACACCGACAAAATCCGCAAGCTCTTCCTGTCGGATCTTTCTTTCACGGCGCAGCCTTAAGATATTCTCTCCAATCTTACATTGATTTGCATTCATCAGGATTCCTCCTTTTTGAATATTATCCTCCGTATATGGTAAAAAAACAAGCGAGCTATGCGATACATTGAGAAATCAAATCAACTTATAGGAAACTTTTTGCTTCGACCGCCGGTTAAAATGTAAAAAACAACGCCTGACTGTAAGTATTTGCTTTGTCAGACGCTGTCTTCCATTCTATTTTTTTCTGTTATCTTCTTTTATGTTTAGTGCTTTTTCTTCTTTTGCTGGCTTTTCTCTTTTCTGTCTTTACCTTTTCCGCTTTTTCTTTTACCGCATTTCCGGTCTTGTCATTCTATGACGCAGCCCTCACTGCTTTCCATGCGGCTTCTGCCTGACCAGCCATCTTTCACAGATCACTTTTTTAATGCAGCGTTTGCCTCATCGATCATCTCCGCAAGCATCTGCCTCGTCAGACTGCCGTCGCCAAAGCTTAGATTTCCGCGGATCGGCGTCTGCTCCATCATGGATTTCTGCATTTCTTCGTTGATCGCTTCCTCCGCCGCAGATTTCTCTTTTTCCGATTCTTTCGCGTCGCGCGAAACCCATCCGGCTTCTGCGGAAAAGCCGTCGTCCTCCGATACGCTTTCCTCCGCATTAACGATCTGAGGCATATAATTCTTTAACAGAGGATCCATAATCTCCCGGATTTCAGGATGCTCCAACAGTTCATCTAATGTTGTGTTAAAATCGACCATAAACGGAAGTCTGGTCGTGGATTCCACGGCAACAGTCTCCGCAAGCCGGATATCACGCGAGGAAGCGGCAATTTCAATCCCGTAGACGCCGCTCTCTGCATACCAGTCATGAATTTCCGTATTATAATAAGAAAATGCCCGCTTCTCCAGCTCAAAGGTTACGGTCTTTGTCTGTCCGGGTTTTAAGAACACCTTCGTAAATCCGCGTAGTTCTCTGACCGGACGATTCGCAGCGCCCTGCGGATTGCGCACATAAAGCTGCACTATTTCTTTTCCCGCCGTTTTTCCCGTATTTTTAATATCGGCGCTGACTGTCAGCGTATCCGTATCCTTTATGCTTTTAGCACTGATGCGCAGATTGCTGTAAGAAAACGTCGTATAGCTCAAGCCATGTCCAAACGGAAACAGCACATCCATCTCCCGCTTATCGTAATAACGGTAGCCGACAAAAATGCCCTCACGATACTGTACTCTGTTTTTCTCGCCCGGGAAGTTCAGCCAGGACGGATTATCCTGCACCCTCAACGGGAAGGTCTCCGCAAGCTTGCCGCTCGGATTTACTTTTCCAAAGAGCACGTTGACCGCAGCGCCGCCGACCGCCTGCCCGCCCAGATAGACTTCCACGACTGCCTTGACCTCATTGATCCACGGCATCTCAACCGGAGAGCCATTGTGCAGCACCACGACCGTATTGGGCTGTACCTTCGCCACCTCACTGATCAGATAGTTCTGACATTGCGGCATGGACATATGTTTTCTGTCATATCCCTCGGACTCAAAATTATCCGGAAGTCCCGCAAAGATCACCGCCGTCTCTGCCTGCGAAGCGGCAACCACCGCCTTGCGGACAAGCTCTTTATCGATCTCATCTCTCTCATCTTCATAACCCTGCGTATAGCTGATATTTGCCTTAATGCCATAAGCCGGATTATTGACCGCATCCATTGCGCTCTCAACCTTAAAACAATTGATATGGGAACTGCCGCCCCCCTGAAAACGCGGCTTTTCGGCATATTTCCCGATAAATGCAATACTGCCGCGGTTCTGCAACGGTAATATCTGCTCATTCTTCAAAAGAACAATACATTCTTCCTCGATCTTACGGCTCAGTTCATGATCGGCATTCATATTCCAGACCGTATCCGGCTGTGCCTGCTCGGTATAGCGGTACACGATATTCAGTATCCGCTCCACCGCCTGATCAAGTACGCGCTCATCCAGTGTCCCGTTTTTGACTGCCTCCACGATCAGCTTATCGTTCTCGCCTCTTGAAGCGGGCATTTCCAGCTCAAGCCCTGCTTCAAGACCTTTCACACGGTCGTTGACCGCTCCCCAGTCGCTCATCACATAACCGTCGAATCCCCATTCATCCCGCAGAATATCCGTTAAAAACTCTCTGCTGTCAGCAACATGCAGCCCGTTTACACGGTTATAAGAACACATCACGGTCCATGGCTTCTGTTTTTTGACTGCACCTTCGAATGCCGCAAGATAGATCTCACGCAACGTTCTCTCATCGATCTCCGAACTGCTTGTCAGCCGGCGGTACTCCTGATTATTCGCCAGATAATGCTTTAAGCTCGTACCCACATTCTGGCTCTGCACGCCTTCAATATGCGCACCGGCAATCTCAGTTGCCAGATAGGGGTCTTCGCTGAAATACTCAAAATTCCGTCCACAGAGAGGAGAACGCTTGATATTCGCCGCCGGACCTAAGATCGTACCGACGCCGACTGCCTGACACTCTTTTCCGAGTGCTTCTCCCATTTCTTTTAGCAGCTCTCTGTCAAAGGACGCGCTTGTCGCACATGCAGTGGGAAAACAAACCGCTTTGATACTGTCATTTACACCGAGATGGTCGGCTTCCTCATCCTGCTTGCGCAGTCCGTGCGGTCCGTCGCTGACCATATACGCCGGAATACCCAGACGTTCTACCGCCTTGGTATGCCAAAAATCCTGACCCGAACACATTCCGGCTTTTTCCTCCAACGTCATCTGCGAAATCAATTCCCTCAATTTTGCCTGCTCCATTTCCTTCCTCCTTTTTGAATTTATTGCCCGCCCGGCGGCATCCCGCATTTCGTGTCTTCCGGACAGTCTTATAGATCACTGCCATCCACATTCCGGTAAGAATACCTGTTCTTTCCGGAATTTTTGCTTTCATAAAGAGCCTCATCGGCTTTTCCGAGACATTGCTCATAATCAAAGGTTTCCCTGCACATGATGGCAATACCAATGCTGCAATAAATAGGCTGTGGTCTGTGCCCCGCCAGCTTTTTCTGAAATTCGTCCAGCCTTTGATCCAAAATCCCCCTTGATACATAATTTTTGAGAAAGACGACAAACTCATCGCCGCCGAACCGTCCGATATAATCCGTCCGCCGGAATGTTTCGCGTAAAATATCCACAAATGCGCATAGGACGTCATCTCCGCCCTGATGACCGTATTTATCATTAAAATCCTTAAAATCGTCAATATCCAGGATCAGAAATGCACAGGACTCACCCGCTCTGGCATCCTCTTCCATATACTGGATCGTTTTTTCTTCAAATACTTTCCGGTTTAGGACATTTGTGAGCGGATCCCTTGTTGCGGCACGCTCGTTCTCAATCTGTCTTATCTTTTTATCGTTAATATCCTTCAGATAATACAGCGCATACATCTTGCTTGTTTCCGGCTCCTGAAACGCATGCACGAACAGTTCCATCCAATGATAGTCATCCCCGTTCTTTCTACGGAACTGCAGATTGATCGTCTCTTTTTTATCTTCATAGGACTGGCGGACATAATCCACACTGATATGACGGGAATACTCTTTATAATCGTCCACCGCCACAACTTCCCGTGCGTACAGATCCTGAAGGCGCTGGAACGTCAGATGCTGCTGCCTCCCGATCGTTAAGTATTTTTCCCACAATCCTCCGCCCGAAAGCATCATTCCGGTATCCATATCGACTTCGGCATATGCGCTTGTCTCGGAAAGAATCGCCTGATAGAAGTCCTCCTTCCGCACATACTGGCGCGTGATGGCTTCCCCTCTCGGCAAATGCTTATATAACATATCTTTGGTGATCAGGTGATATCCCTTGTATGTATAGATGCCGTCCTTCTCCTTGCTCAGCCGCCCGACACAACGCACCGGAACCTCACCCAATACCGGATGGCACCAGGGATATTCGAGTTCTACGATCTTGCCCGTCAGCATCATATCGCGTACGGCGTCCCCGACATAACCCTGATAGCCTTCGGCAATATTGCCATGCCAATGCTCATAACAGCTCTCACTGCTTACATTCTCTTCCACGCCGAGAAGCTTTCTCATGCCTCTGTCGACATACATGCGGCTGCTTCCCGTATTCGTATTCATCTCGATCATCCACATACCGATCCGCATATCCCTTAGAATATCTGCCTCACGGATAATATTGAGTGTTTCAGAGATCACTTCCTCTTTTGCGCTCCCCGTCATCATGCCTCTGCGGACCAAAAGATTTCCAAGCACCGGTACTGTACGCACTAAAAGTTCTTCATTATACGAAACTCTTTTCGGGTTATCGACACCGACAAAACCAAGTACCCTGCCGTCCTGCAGGATCGGTACTTCAATCAGCCTCCGTATATTTTGTGCCTCCAGCACCTTCCATGTATCCGGCGCCGCCTCCTTATAAACATTGATATCAGGAACCACTACAGCCCTGCCTGCCTCAAAATTATCCATCCACGGCTCTGTCAGCTCCTCCGGGATGGACAACAAATCCGCCTGTTTGCTCTCAATCTGATTCTCGCACCATTCATACAGATTGCACCAGGTGCGGTTGCTTTCGGAATATAAAAACAGATAACAACGGTCCGCTTTATAAAATTCTCCGGTCTCATACAGATAATTTTGTACCGCCGATTCAAAGTCCTCCGGTTCTGTCAGCGCTGCCACACTAATCCAGGCCTGCTCTCCGGTCTCCAGACGTTCTTCCAGCTTCGCCTGCATCTGTCCTGCCGCGGAAAGATCGTAGGCGACTTCAAGACGTGCCGTTTTTCCGTTCCAGTGAATCAGTTTATCCCTGAGGAGCATCTTCACTCCCGGAGTCGTATCACCCCAGTCAGCAGTCACAAATTTCTCCGCATTCAGCAGCTGGTTATTACATTTCTCGCAAGGTTCGTCGGTTTTACGGCATACCCGGTAACATTTCTTCCCCTCATAATCATTTACCCCTGTAAACCGCTTTGCCGCAGTATTCATATAATACAGTTCATATGTATCCACATCGCTAATGTGAATGACCTCCTCAAGCTGATCCAAAACCGCCTTATACTCATTTTCGAGACAGCCTTCCGCATGCCACTCCCGTCCTTTTGTCCCGTCCGGGTCTTCGGATAGGAGCCGCAAGCTCTTTTTCCAATCCTCCTGCTCCTTATTATCATAAAGATAACGTCGTTCAAATTCCTCTGCAGACACAGGCTTACTGAAATAGTATCCCTGCATCAGCTCCGGCATAAGTCCTTCCAGCACCCGCAGTTCGTCGATCGTCTCAACGCCTTCACAGCAGACGCGGATCTGGACGCTGTGCGCAAGTTCAAGTACATTTTGAAGCAGTCTGTAATTATATGCACTTAATTGAATGCTGTCAATGAAGCTTCTGTCGATCTTTACCTCATCCACCGCAAGACTTTTCAAATAACTTAAACCCGAATAACCGGTCCCGAAATCATCAACAGAAACCTGTATCCCGCGCCTTCCCCACTGATAAAACAGTTGATTAAAATTCGTAAAATCATGAAGCTGCATACTCTCCGTCAGCTCCATGATCACAGCGTCTCCTGGCAGCTTTAGCCGGTCAAGCAGTTCATAGATCGTATCGCTTAACTCTTTCTGCTGTAACTGCACATAGGAGAGATTGATGCTCATCGTAAATTTTGGGTTACACTTGCGCCATTCCTTACACTGGCGCATTGCCTCCTCCAGTACCCAGTTTCCAACCGGAACGATCATACCGTTCTGCTCTAATATATTGATAAATACATTCGGAGAAACCACACCATGATAAGCCGAACGGTAACGGAGCAGCGCCTCTGCGCCGACGACCTCCATCGTCTGCGTAGCGATCTGCGGCTGGTAACATAAGAAAAAGCCTTCACAGTGGTTTTGGATACTGCGGCGCATCTCGTCCGCAAGATCGATTATATACAATTGTTTCGTATAATCTTCGACAGAGAAAAAGACCAGTTGATTTTTCCCTGCTTTTTTCGCACGGTCAAGCGCACTTTCCGCGTACATATAAATGGTATTCGCGTCATGGACATCGGTCAGCGGATAGCTGACTGCGCCCGCGGAAAACGTACATCCCTCACCGAGCTGTCTGCGGATGCTTTCATAAACGGACAGAACCATTTCCTGCCTGTACCCGATGAAATTAACCGCAAAATGATCGCCGTCAAGACGGTAAATACGAAATTTATCATCCACACAGTCTTCCATGATCTGCGTCACGTTTTTCAGAACACGGTTGCCATGCGCCCTGCCGTATTTTTTATTGATATTCTTAAAATTATCCACGCCCAAGACCAAAAGCGTCCCGCTCTTTTCTTTGCGAAGCGTGTCTTCAAAATCCTCCAAAAACTTTGCACTATTAAAAAGCGCCGTCAAGGAATCCGTCTTACCAAGCAATACCGTATCAGAAATACGCCCCATCATAAAAAGACGTCTTCCCTGATCGTCATAAACGACTTTTCCGCGGCAGCTGATCCACACCTGATTTCCTTCGCGGTCAACAAGGCGGTACTCCATATCGTGCACATCCTGCACGCCTTCTAAAACATAACGAATATCCTGCTCCAGCGCGGCGGCATCGCGGTCATACACGACTTTGGAATATTCATCAATACTGTATCCGTCTTTCGGGTCTTTCGGCAGCGGATAGCGCTCTGCAATATTTCCCCAATAATAAAAGCGCCCGGTATCCAGCTTCGCAATATAAAGATAATCGTCTGTACTTTCATTCAGAATCCGCAGAGTCTCACAATATTGCTTAAACAGGCGCTCGTCCTGCTCCCCGAACACGATTTCTCCCTCTGTCTTTCCCATGATCTTTCCCCCTCTGATTCCCTGTCTTACTTCTACAGTTTATAACAGATGGGATAGTGTTGCAAGTACAGACCTATTCTAAATTCCACTAATTTCAATTGTTTCAATATCTTCTACATTTTCTATCTCACCTATATTCATAATTATCCAGAAATAATATTCACTTCCATTACTATCCACAAGTTTTTCTACAAAATCAATCTTGACATGATTGATCGAAACATTTTCCATTTCACTGTATCCTGAAACTCCCCATACCGGATATGTGATGTCTTCCTTTTTCATTCCTGAGAATATACTGTGTGTAACATCCGCCCTTATTGTCTCTATATCATTATATTCTGAAGTAGAAATCGTACTGTCATAGATTAGTACAGTGCTCCCCGAATAAAAATATTTACTGTCTTCTTCGTAAAATTCTAATTCCATGACTCTGCCATTGCTCTTTTCAAAAACCCAAATATAATTTTCGTCAAATACGCGGTACAGTTCCTCATATTCCTCCTCCCCATACTTTTCTTTTATGATATTTGTTACTCCTTCATCAATACTATCATATCCCTTACTGCCAATTGATTTGACATACTGTGAACTGTATATATTGTTTCCCTGAAAATGATATATTTGACTTTTTCCTATTAAGTGAATAAAAATAAAACTCATTATTATGATAAATATCACTCCGCTTAATACATACAACACAACAATATATTTCTTATTCTTATTCATAAAAATAAAAAACAACCATCCAATCATGACGATTACAATACTTGTAATAATAAAGACACAATTTCTAAGCATGATAGAATCAATTGCTTTTGTTATGATCAATATTGAAAGTAATAAAAGCATCATACAAAAAACAAAAATTCCCAGACTTAAAGATAACAAACCTTTATTTAACTTTTTATTTTTCATAAAATTTAATTGCTCCTTTACAAGACATTTTGTAATCCTCAAAAAATATGTTATAATTTCACCGGATACGATCCCTTCTATAAAAACACTGAGGTGATTTCGATGAAATTGATTTTTATCAGACATGCAGAACCTGATTATGAGCATGATTCCTTAACAGAAAAAGGCTTCCGCGAGGCGGAGCTTGTCGCCGCACGCGCAAAAAACTGGCATGTCAGCCAGTTTTACTGCTCTCCGTTAGGACGCGCGCAGGCAACCGCGGCACCAACACTCGCCGCGCACCGCGTCAATCTCACAACGGTTTACCCTGATCCCGCGCCTGACGTCCTTTATACGCCCGATCCGAAAAAAGCGATCGTCTATCCGTGGCTGCGCGAGCTGCATGCGCCCGTTGACGCCGCATTGCATCCCGATCACCGCAGCATTCCGTGGGACCTAACGCCCGCGTATTTGAATGATAACCCGCTGCTGCTCGACAGGGAACGCTGGGGTGAGGCGGAGCTGATGACGCGCTGTGATCTGGAACACCAGGCGCATTGGATCTATGAGCGTTTAGACGGACTGCTCACCCTGCACGGTTACCACCGGGACGGACTCTGTTACCGCACCGACGGCACACACGGGACAAGCAATTATTTTATGAAATATGACGGCAGCTCCATCGCCTGTATGCAGGAAGCGGAACAGGAAGAAGAAACACTCGTCTTTTTCTGTCATCTTGGCGTGATGATGACGATGCTCTCCCACCTGATCAATACCGCACCCCATGCCATGCTTCACGGTTTTTTTGTTCCTCCCGCGTCCGTGACGGTTTTATCCGCCGAGGAGCGGATACCGGGTGAAGTTTATTTCCGCGTGCAGACTGCCGGAGACACTTCACATTTTCGCATAGCGGGCGAACCGGTATCCTATTACGGCGGTTTTGCCATGCCGTTTCAGGGGTAGGCGGCTTTCGTTTTATACAGACACAGTTGAGGCATATCGCTTTCACTGTATGCCCCAACTGTGCTATATCCTCTATCGAGTGTTAATTTCTCCGCTTTCCCAAAAGTCCTCAGTCGGCACATGAATATGCCCGGTCTCATCAATTTTATATTTCCTGCCGAACACCGTGACTTCGTCTCCTACGGCATGATTATGCAGATACGTCAAACGGTTATATCTCTCAACCAATGCCAATGCCTGTTTTTCTGTTCTGACCTTTCCATCTTCAGCCATATAATAGACCCTGTCTTCCCCGTCCACGCTGATCGTGAATTTCCCAGGTTTGATCCCCACGTTTGCAAACGCATTTTTTACGTCTTTTCTGGGTACATCATATAGACCATTGATTCCATGCCTGATCAGATCACCGATAATCGCCATGGTTCGGAACATCTCTTTATAATCTGCGTCTCTTTTATAATTCCCAAGCATGGATTCCGTAAACGCAAGTCCGAGACTCCTTCCACTGAATGCGCAGGGATAAACGGTTCCGCCTTTAGATGTATAACGGACATAACTTTTTGACGATAGACAAAGCTTGTTTCCTGTTGCTTTCAATTCGGTCAGGGATTCCGTCTTGATCCGCGGGATCGCTTCCCCCGGTATGACCTGCCCGTGCTCATCTCCTAAATGAAAGTATCCATCGCCATTATATCCTGCTACCCCCTCAAAAAAATTGATAGTATCTAACAGCATTCGGGAATCTTTTTTATTCTCCCGGTAAAAAGAAAGGCGGGCGCTGTCAATCCCGACAAGAGAATCAAATAGATTCTGCTTTTTATCCGTTTTTTTGTGAGAAATATACTCCAACAGAGATCGGTTGTCACACATCAACTCTTTCGTATTGTAAATGCTGTCATAGAAAACTTTCATTGCCAAACGCCCCCTATCGCTCGTCTGCCGGCAATTCGGGATACACGTAATCAATCTTAAACTGCGGCGTGAACGTCTGATTTGTTTTGCTGGCAGAAGTATACCGGACTCCCCATTCCTGCGCAAGCCGCGAGTCCTCCACAACCGGCAGATCTTTCATATAAGTGGCATTGGTCGCCGCCCAATGCCCGTCTGCGCCTATCTTATAGTGACGCTTTGAACAGACTGCGGTAGAACATCCTGAAACGGTAATCCGATATCCTAACGCTCTTTGAGGAATTTCTGGCATGCCGTCTAGATTTATGGAATCTTCCCATGTCCCTTTTGCCGGCAGCGTTCGCGTTCCAAACGAATAGGTATAAGTACCCAGTCGATATTCAGCGTTTCCAATCGTAAAATAGTAGCCAGAAGTAATATCGGTATCATGATAGAGACGGATATAATAATATCAATAATCTCCTACATCCACATGAAATACATTTTCGGCACTGGCAGTTCCGTCGTAGGAAAAGGAATTGATAATCTCTTCATTCTCATTCAGGATATCAATATAAACGGTTCCGGTCACATACCGATACGCTTGTGTATCGCCGGACACCCTGCTTGCAGGCGGCATCGCATTTCTGCCGATAAATTGGGCTTCCGCAAAAGAATCATTGCTTTCCTGGTCCGTATACTGCGTTGATGCATAAACATCCATTGGCTTCATTGTCTGTGCAATGATCAACATAAATATTGTCAATAATAAAAGTTTTGCACCTGTTTTGAAATGAACCGTCAGATTTGTTACCGCCTTTTTCATCATGATTTTTCCTCCTGTCATATGAATTGCCGGTTATTTGAACTACTTACTATATCGGCATACAGGAATCATTTTATAATAGGCAAACGTGGTTTTATAAAATAAATATGCAAACTTCATCGGATACGATATTAACAGCTTTGATCCTGATATGCAAAAGCTACTGCGGCACGACCGCATAAAAGACCAGATCCGCATCCGTATCGTTCACGATCGTATGGCTGTGCCCTTTCGGGCAGTAATGGCACATTCCCGCGCTTAACCGTTCCTCTGTGCCGTCATAAACTGCCTTGCCGCCTCCCTCCAGGATAAAAACGATCTCACGATTATCTTCATGCGTATGCAGACCGACGGATGCGCCCGGTATCAGACGGCAGCGCATGATGCGGTTTGATTCGTCCGCATACATTTTCGCGCGCATTTCTTTTTCCCCGCCCTTAAATGCGGGTATAACGGTTTCTTCCATTTTCGTAAAATCAATGATCATTCTTTAGCCTCCCCATTATGAACAACTCCGGCTTTACGCAGTGCAAAGCTTATAAATGTTATAAATACCTCTGTTCCTTATAACATTACTATAACAAACCCCGGCGGCGGCGGCAACGGAAACTTCTCGCTTGTTTTTTCGCTTCTCCTGCTATATCATACTTTATAGCTACCATAACGGAGGTATTTGCAAATGAACAAAACTGACGAAACACTTGATTTTAAGAGAGATATCGCCCCCGCATTCCCAAAATGGAAGAACTTGGATTTCTGTGCTATTTCCCCGAATGGGTCAAAAACGGCGACGGCGGGGTTTCCTCCCTGTTTTACGGATGGGAGATGGGGCAGCACTGTATGATCAACCAAATTCAGGCGAATCTTTTATACGATGATAAAACTCCGTACGACCCGCGTCTGCCTGAGGGCGTTACCGGATGGATCAAGGACGTATGCAGACGCTGAGCCCATTGTCAATCGGGTCAAACTATATTCAAAAACAGGAGATTTCTATGACAACGATTGCAGTCATTGACGACGATGTTTATATTGGTGATCTGATAGAACGTCTTTTGCGAGGAAACGGTTATGAAGTGCTGCGCGCATATTCGGGAACGGAAGCGCAACTTCTGTTGTCCGCCAAAAAGCCTGATCTGATATTACTGGATCTGATGCTGCCGGGTATTTCAGGCGAGGAAGTCCTGTCTCAGATTCAGGAGATTCCGGTCATTGTGATCAGTGCCAAGGCAGATGTTCAGGATAAAGTCTCTCTGCTTCGCGGCGGTGCAGCGGATTATCTGACAAAGCCCTTTGACAATGAGGAGCTTCTTGCACGTATTGACGTACAGCTCCGGATGCGGCATCCTGCTGCTGCGGACAATCAAATTTTGCAACAGCATTCCCTGCTCGGTTTTGAAGATCTGACGCTGGACTGTGATACGCATGAAATCTATGCGGGCAATACCTCCGCACATCTGACAAAAACCGAGTTTGCAATTCTAAAGCTGCTGCTCGCCAACCCGCGTCAGGTCATCACAAGATCCCTTCTGTTGGAACGCATCAGCGAAGACACGCCCGACTGCACCGAGAGCTCCCTGAAAGTCCATATCAGCAATCTCAGAAGCAAACTGCGGTCCTTGAACGGAAAAGAATATATCGAAGCAGTCTGGGGAATCGGCTTTAAGTTGAAGCCTGATGAATCTTAACGATTTCTTTACGTATTCCTTTACCGCTTTCTTAACCCGTACTCAATATGATAACCTTATCAAATCGCTCAGGAGGTATCATATGGAATATGTATTACAGACAAATGCCCTTACCAAACAGTACCGGCATTTCAAAGCGCTTTCCAATTTGACCATGAATGTACCGAAAGGTTCTATCTACGGTTTTGTCGGAAAAAACGGCGCAGGAAAAACAACGCTCATCCGCATCATCTGCGGGTTACAATCCCCGACATCGGGAAGCTATTCCCTCTACGACACGGACTGCAGTGCGCCGATGATCTTAAAGGCGCGCAGAAGGATCGGCGCCGTCGTGGAAACCCCTTCCATTTATCTGGATATGACGGCAAAAGAAAATCTACAGCAGCAATACCTGATCCTCGGCCGCCCTTCCTATGACGGCATTGATGAACTTCTTGCTTTAGTCGGTCTGTCCGATACCGGCAAAAAGAAAGCAAAAAATTTCTCTTTAGGAATGCGCCAACGTTTAGGCATTGCGATCGCTCTCGCCGGGAATCCGGATTTTCTTGTTCTTGACGAGCCGGTCAACGGATTAGATCCCGAAGGCATTGTGGAGATCCGCGAGCTCATCTTAAAGCTAAACCGCGAACATGCGATCACTGTATTGATATCAAGCCATATATTGGACGAACTTTCCCGTCTTGCCACGCATTACGGTTTTATTGATTCGGGGCATATGGTGAAAGAGATCAGCGCCGCGGATTTAGAAACCGCATGCCGCAAATGCGTGCATGTGAAAGTTTCCCATACCGCCGCACTCTCCCATGTCCTTGATACACTTTCCCTGGAATACAGCATTCTTTCCGAAACGGAAGCCGACATTTACGGAGAGCCCTCTGTCACGGATCTTGTCCTGCGCTTAAAAGAAGCCGGATGCGAGCTTTTTACGATGCAGGAGCGTGACGAAAATCTGGAAAGTTATTATATACGACTGATTGGAGGGGAACAACATGAGTAAATTACTGATAGCCAATTTGAAACGATTAAAGAAAAATAAATTATTCTGGACTATTGCGGTCCTCTTTGTTGTCTGTACTTTTTTTGGTCTGATGAACACTTATGAATATGAACAGACTTTGATAGAAGCGCATATGGAAATGGAAGATTCCTCATTTACGCCGACGACCGCAACAGATCTCCTGTTTCAAATGTCTTCATTTATCGGTCTGGCGTCCGCTTTTATGCTTGCGATTTTCATAGGAACGGAATATCATGATAACACGATGCGCAATAAATTGATCTGCGGACAGTCAAGGGTAACGGTGTATTTTGCAAACTTTTTCACAAGCCTTTTGATCACCCTGACTTTTTGGCTGATTCCGATACTTGTCATACTCTGCGTCGGTATTCCGCTGCTCGGCACATCACCCATGACAACAGCGCTTTTTACCAAAATCATAGTAACCGCTGCAATCGGTTTTTTGATGTGCGCATCCTATACTGCACTCTTCACACTCATCGCGATGCTTGTGCACAACCGTTCCTATTCGCTCATCGGCTGTATCTCTCTTGCACTCGTTCTTTTATTTATGGGAAGCATGTGCGAGAGCAGGCTCAGCGAACCGGAAACCTATCCGGATTATGAATCGACTTTCACGGAAGAGGGCTTACAACAGATTCTTGTCATGGAAGATATCCCGAATCCGATGTATTTAACAGGATTTTCCCGACAAGTCGTGACCTTCCTCTATGATTTTCTGCCGGGCGGTCAGTCCTTTCAGCTTTTACGCAACCGGTTCGAACATCCCCTTCTCTGCCTTATTTATTCAATGGGGATCACGGGTGTGACATCACTTGCCGGAATCTATTTTTATCGGAAAAAAGACTTAAAATAAATTATCAGCAGCTTCCCGCTTTACTGCAAAACAATCAAGGTGCGGCGGTTGTTGTATCATGGGAGACGATATGGTTCTGATACTTTCTTTTCTCTGTGTCTTACTTGTATGCTGCATCCTCCTGCTTGGACTCAAAATAGCCGCCCTTCACCGGGCGGCGGATAAGCTCAGGCGGGAGTTTTCCGCACGTATCAATGAGGATACGAATGTCGGAATTGATATCTCCATTCACGACCGGCATATGCGGCAGCTCACAGCGGATATGGATAAACAGATTCGTCTGCTACGAAAAGAATATCTGCGCTATACGCATGGGGACATGGAATTAAAAAACGCAGTCACCAATATTTCCCATGATCTGCGTACGCCTTTGACCGCTATCTGCGGATATATGAGCCTGCTGGAAAAAGAACCGGCGTCCCCGGTCGTAAAAGAATATCTTTCCATCATTGATAACCGCGTACAGGCGCTGAAACAGCTTACCGAAGAATTGTTCCGCTATTCCATATTCCTGTCCGTCGACTCCTACCATGAACGGGAAGCACTCTCCATCAACAGTGCACTGGAAGAATGCATTGCGGGTTATTACGCCGCATTGATAAAAGCCGGCATCCAACCCGATATCCGGCTTACGGAGGTTCCCGTCATACGCACGCTGAACAAACAGGCGCTGATGCGCATTTTTTCTAATGTGATCGGAAACGCCATAAAGTACAGCGCGGGCGACCTTCATATCTTACTGGAGGACGACGGTGTCATGCATTTTATGAACCTCGCCCCAAAATTAGACGCGCTCTCCACCGCAAAGCTTTTTGACCGGTTTTATACAGTCGAAAGCGCCCGCACGCAGGGTGCTACCGGGCTGGGACTTTCGATCGCCCGCACGCTCGCCGAAGATATGGGCGGCTGCATGGACGCCTCTTACACAGATGGCATGTTGGATATTATGATTGCTTTTTCGCCAGACAGAAATGACCTGCAGGAATGATACCTGCCCGACCATTACACGGTTCCCTGCCGCTCACCTGCAACAATTGCCTTTGCTTCGTACAAATGAGCGATCTTATATTGAATCGGAAAATCCGCCGTACAGCGCGCATGCTTCGGATTATACCAGCATCGGTCGATTCCCGCATGTAAACCGCCGCGCATGTCACTGGTCAGCGAATCCCCGATGATAATGGTCCGCCCGGCATCATAATCAGGAATTTTTCTGACCGCTTCCATAAAAAATTCTTTTTGCGGTTTCACGTAACCAAGCTCCTCCGAAATAAACAAGGCATCAAAATATTGACCCAGACCGGACAAACCGATTTTATTGCGCTGTACGAACGGCGCTCCGTTCGTCACTGCATACTGGCGCACGCCCATTGCGCGAAGCGCCGCGCAGATTTCAGCCGCGCCGTCCATCAGCACAGGCTCATACGCAAGCGTTTCCTCATATTCATCGTTAATCTTTTTCGCTATCCGGTCAAAGTCTTCCTCCAACCCCTTTGCGCACGTACTTCTAATATCTCCGTCTGAATTCTCCGCGCATGTCCGGTCCGAATCTTCATCTGAATTCTCCACGCACATCCCGCCAATATTCTCCGCACCGATAACAGTCAAAAACTCCCGAAATCTCCCAATTTCCAGCTCCGCTTTCGTGACTTCGCCCCGCTCCAGCATTTCCCAGTATTTTTGATTGATCCGGTTATAAGCGGTAAGCTGCGCATCGTCCGCCTTTCTGCCGTAACGCGCCAGACTGATCCGGATCCCGCGATCCTGCGCTGCAAGAAAATCAAGCAGCGTATTGTCAATGTCCCAAAAAACCGTGTCGTATTTCAAATTGTTATTCATATTTCGCGGCTCCTTTCCTGTAATATAACTAAATTGGCGTTTGCGAAACACCCTTTGATAACGTATATCATTGTGCAAAATTGGGGCAGCGCCGACATTCTCGGCAACCTGAACGGTTCCGCCAATGTCGGTACTTTCCTGACCTGCTCTGGCGATATCAACGGCAATGCTACCGCCGGCGGCGGTATCACCCACAATTAACCGTTTATTTGATCGACGCAAATTCAGGCTGCGCAAGCCGCCTGTAAAATTCCTCATAAAATCCGCCGGACGCCGCCGCGCCTTTTTCACCGCCATATGATCTGAAATAAAAGTTCTGCAATACGGCGACATTCAACGTGCGCGCCGCGGCATCCCCGCTTCCGGCAGCCGCCCTGCGAAGTTTTTTCACAAATCCATGCCATGTGATCAGAAATTCCTGCTTCTGTTTCAGGTTCGGCGTGTCAATCCATTTGTCAATTCTGACTTTTGTTTTATTCGGCATCGGGCATTCTTCCCGAAGCACAAAATAAGTAAGCGACCCGCCGTCATAATTGCGTCCCAGCGGAAAAATGCGGCATAAGCCGGGACGGAACGTATGGATACGGCAGCGTCCGTTTTCATTGAGAAACACACAGGCGTCCGAATCCGCACGCATCTTCAGGTTCGGCACGATCAATCCGTCCGTCACATGCAGCTCTACAACGGAATCAGAGAGAAGCTGCCCAAACGTCTGTCCCAGACCAGTCGTCAGCTGATAAGCATCATAAGGGTCAAGGATAACGGACTCTCCCATGCCACGGCAGCAGCGGGAACATCCCTCGCAGCCGTGGCAGCCGATCTTTGCCATATCATGAACACCATAAAGTTTTCCGTCCGAAATCCGCCTTAAATTCTCCTCTGCGCTCATATGCCCCTCCCTGTATATTATCTGATCCGGCTGCATTACTTGGTTATACCTTCGCTGTCTGTTTCTTTTCCGCTCCATTTAACTGCTCTATTTTATTCTAATCGAAATCTTCTGTCTCCCGCAAGCGTTTTTTGTTCTACGAAATCCACAGAAACCTGTTACAATATAGCAGCAAATGTGATATGCTTTTAAGATACATAAGATTCTCCGGCAGCAAATGCCGCCAGTTACAGGACATCAACAAATAAAAAGGAGCTGAGCACTATTATGGAACAGCTTTCCCTTTTCGATATGGAAGCAGCAAACGCGAGAACCTATACGCCTCTGGCGAGCAGACTGCGCCCGCAGACCTTAGAAGAATACGTCGGGCAAAAACACCTGCTCGGCGAGGGAAAAATGCTGCGCCGTCTAATCGACAGCGATCAGATTTCCTCAATGATCTTTTGGGGACCGCCCGGCGTCGGCAAAACGACGCTCGCGCGTATTCTTGCCGGAAAAACAAAAGCAGATTTCGTGGATTTCAGCGCCGTGACAAGCGGCATCAAAGAGATTAAGGAAGTGATGACGCGCGCTGAAAACAGCCGGCATATGGGCGTCCGAACCCTTTTATTCGTAGATGAGATCCATCGTTTTAATAAAGCACAGCAGGACGCATTTCTGCCATATGTAGAAAAAGGAAGCATCATTTTGATCGGCGCAACGACCGAGAACCCGTCGTTTGAGATCAATGCCGCTCTGCTGTCCCGCTGCCGCGTCTTTGTCTTAAAAGCGCTGGAAGAAAGCGATTTAGTCTGTATGCTGAAGCGTGCGCTTACAAACCCGCTCGGCTACGGCAATGAGCATATAGATATTACCGACAGCCAGCTTACCGTTATTGCGCGGTTTGCAAACGGCGATGCGCGCACGGCGCTCAATACATTGGAAACGGCGGTCTTAAACGGGGAAATAAGTGCAGAAAAGATCACGGTCACGGACGAAAGCCTTGCCCAGTGCATCACCAGACGTTCTCTTTTATACGATAAAAACGGAGAAGAACACTATAATATGATCTCCGCGCTGCACAAGTCCATGCGCAACAGCGATCCCGACGCAGCCGTCTATTGGCTCTGCAGAATGCTTGACGGCGGAGAAGAGCCCCTTTACATTGCAAGACGCCTGATCCGTTTCGCAAGCGAGGACATTGGAATGGCGGACTCGCTCGCGCTTCCGCTTGCAGTTGCCGCCTATCAGGCATGCCATTTTAACGGAATGCCCGAATGCGACGTAAATTTGACGCATGCAGTCGTCTATCTCTCGATGGCGCCCAAATCCAACGCGCTCTATACCGCATGTGAGCAGGCAAAAAAAGACGTCCGCGAACTTCCTGCCTCACCGGTGCCGATGCAGATCCGCAACGCGCCGACCAAATTGATGGCTGACTTAGAATACGGCAAGGGCTACGAATATGCGCATGACACCGAAGAAAAACTGACTAAAATGACCTGTCTGCCCGACGAGCTTGCGGATAAAACCTATTACCATCCGACAACGCAGGGTCAGGAAGCCGCCGTTTATAAACGGCTGAACGAGATCAAGGCATGGAGATATAACAAAGACTGTTTGGCAAAGTGAAATTAAGAACGTCCGCATAAAGAAAGGAAATGCATAATGATGAACGATCGGGAATATCGCACGGGAGAACTGCTGAAACGGTTTATTCCTTATTATAAAAAACACAAAGCGGTCATGTTCATGGACTTATTCTGTGCATCTTTAACAACGCTCTGCGAGCTTGTGCTGCCGATGATCATCCGGAAGATCACGAATACGGGACTTCAGGATATCGCGGGTCTGACCGTATCGCTGATAGGCAAAATGAGCCTGTTATATCTTGTTCTTAAGATCATTGAATGTCTCGCCAACTATTATATGGCTGACGCGGGTCATGTGATGGGCGCCAAAATAGAAACGGATATGCGGCGCGATGCGTACCGTCATTTACAGCAGCTTTCCAATACTTACTACAATAATACGAAAGTCGGGCAGATCATGGGGCGTATTACCAACGATCTCTTTGACGTGACCGAATTTGCGCACCATTGCCCCGAGGAATTTTTCATTGCAGGAATCAAGGCAGTTGTCGCATTTATCATTTTAGCAACGGTCAATATCCCGTTGACAGTCATGGTGTTTGTCACGGTACCCGTTATGGCGGTCGTGTGTATTAAGCTGAACCGGCGAAGCAGACGCGCGTTTGCCAAACAGCGCGTGCAGATCGGCGAACTGAACGCAAGCATTGAAGACAGCCTGCTCGGACAAAAGGTCGTCAAGGCGTTTACCAATGAAGATATGGAATGTGAAAAATTCGAAGTCGGAAACCTTCGTTTTTTGGATATTAAAAAAGAAACTTACAAATACATGGCGGCATTTCAGACCTCCACGCGCGCATTCGACGGACTCATGTACCTGATTGTCATTTTGGCGGGCGGTCTGTTTTTGAACAAAGGATTGATCACAGCGGGTGATCTGGTCGCCTACACCATGTACGTTTCAACACTGATCGCCACGATCCGCAGGATCATCGAATTTGCGGAGCAGTTTCAGCGCGGTATGACCGGCATTGAACGATTTCTCCAGATCATGGATGCGGACATCGAGATCTTTGACGAGCCGGATGCGGTCGAAATGCCGAAGCCACAAGGCGAAATTGCTTTTAAACATGTGTCCTTTGAATATCCGGACGATCACAACAGGGTGTTCCGAAATCTAAATCTCTGCATTCATCCGGGCGAAAAGCTTGCCATCGTCGGTCCCTCGGGCGGAGGCAAAACAACGCTCTGCAACCTGATTCCGCGTTTTTATGATGTAACGGGCGGAACCATACTCATTGACGGCACGGATATAAAGAAATACACATTAAAAAGCCTGCGCGGAAATATCGGTATCGTACAGCAGGACGTCTATCTTTTTTCGGGAACGGTTATGGAAAATATTTTGTACGGCGCTCCCGGCGCTTCCCGCGAAGAAGCAGTCAACGCCGCAAAGCAGGCAGGCGCGCACGAATTTATCAGCGAGCTGAAAGACGGTTACGATACTTATGTGGGAGAGCGCGGCGTCAAACTGTCCGGCGGGCAGAAACAGCGCATCAGCATTGCCCGCGTTTTCTTAAAAAATCCGCCCATTATGATCCTGGACGAAGCGACTTCGGCGCTCGACAACGAAAGCGAATTTGCCGTTGCCAAATCCTTAAGCAGGCTTTCGGAAGGCAGGACGACGATCACGATCGCACACCGCCTCTCCAGTATCAAAAATTCTGACCGGATTCTTGTATTGACGGAGGAGGGAATCGTCGAAGAAGGAAACCACGAAACGTTGATGGCACTTCAAGGCATGTATTATGAGTTTTACACGATGGCGGACCGCATGAAATAACTTTGCAAAATTTTATTTGATTTTTCAAGAGAAATGCTTATTAAGAATTTCAATTTTTATTTAGATTTTACAAAAATCCTTCAGAAAGAGAGGCTTCTCATGGGACGAATCCGATCATGGATAAAAAAGTATTTTCAATTTTTTGTCAATAAGACGGTTATGGCATCGCTTTTGACCACCTTTATTTTGGGCGTCTTCTATGCATTTGCGCTGTACGCGGAATCTCGTATTGCCTCAGGCGATTTCAAATACTTTATCACGGACTTCTTTAAGATTGCGACAATCGGTACGATCGTCGGTTTTTTTATGATCTATCCGTTGATCCTTTCTGTCATCAATCTGATCATCCTGTTTTTCCCCAAAAAAAGAATGCGCGTGATCGAACTGATCACGCTCTTATGGGGCGGCTTCTGTACCGTGCTTTATATGCCGCTGATCGATATCCGCTATGATGCGGATTGGAGCATCCAGCTTCAAAATGCCGAGCGGCACGCGCCAATCTTTACACAAGCGCTGCCCACTATCCTTACACTGATATGTATCGCGGTCATAGGATATCTGGTATTATCGTTTGTACCATTGAAAAAGCTGCCGCCGCTCATGATCGTCTTATGCTTTTCCGCACTTTATCTTGGCATGGCGATCGCTGTTGTGTGGACCGTTCAGATATGGTCTGTCTTTTATCTTAGTCTCTATGCGGTCAATTGTATCTTTATCATACTCAAACTCATGCAGTATAAAATCAGGGAATGGACAGATATGCATCAGGAACTTAAAACGACCACGCCGCAGAATAGCAATACGGCAGACGCACAAACCGGACAACAGACGCCGGCGGCAGAATCTGTACCCGTGCCAAAATATCAGAGCCGTTTTCTCAATGCCTGTCACCACTTTCTGATGAAATCCTCCCATTGGTGCACGGCGGCGTTTCTTCTTATGCTGCCGTTGCTCGGCATTCTGATCGCCATTCTTACCCTGTTCGGTCAACAGCCGGACGCTTTTATCAAGGCATGGACCGAAACCAGCGACTGGGCGCTGTCCGCACAGACCGCGCCGCAGAATTTGATCGTAGATGGACATTATCTTTGTACGGTAGCCGCAGGCGGGCACCGGCGTATCGTCAAACCGCTCCGCATGGGCGAACGCCACGGACATGCCGTCATCGTCAACCGGCAGCTCATGATCGCCAACGCCTTCGAACAACTTTTGGAAGAGCACACGCCGCGTTTTCACCGGCATGTGCGGAATTTTTATGATACGTACGGCTTTCCTGTCGCAAAACTCATCCGCTCGCGTTTCGCGGCTGATATCGTGTATTTTCTTATGAAACCGCTTGAATGGCTGTTTCTTACCGCACTTTATCTGTTCGACGCAAAACCGGAAAACCGTATCGCTGTGCAGTATCTGCCACGACGCCGCTCATATTGACAGCATCGGCTCACGCTTTCCGCTGTCGGCAAATGGCGGAATCGGTATGCCGTATATTGCCACGGGCATTTCGTCGAAGTTGAGCCTGTTTTATTTGTCGTATGCTTCCAACGCATTGATCCGCTGGCTGACTGTCGGATGACCGTAAGTGAGCTTCACCAGCAGCGGATGAGGGGACAGGCAGACAAAAGAATTGCGGGATAACACTTTTAATGCAGAGATCAAGGCCTGCCCGTGTCCGTTTTCCGCTGCAAAACGATCCGCCTGATATTCAAAACGGCGGGAAAAAGCACTGGAAAACAGTCCCAAAAATGGAGACAGAAACGATAGGCACACCGAGAATAAAAGAATAAATGCAAACCCGTAATTTAATCCTGAAAACCCAAAACCGGCATAAATACCGGGTTTGGAGACCAGCGCCCATGCGATCAATACCATGACTACGACATTCACAATATTCATCAACTGCATTTTCAACGTATCTTTATGTTTATTATGACCCATCTCATGCGCAAACACCGCCACAATCTCATCCGCCGTCATCTGCTCCAACAGCGTATCATACAGAACAATCGTTTTCATTTTTCCATAGCCGGTGAAATAAGCATTCGCCTTACTGGAACGTTTGGAGCCGTCCATGACTTTGATCTCTTTGACTGTACAATTGTTTTTTTCAAGAAGTTCACACAGCCTCCCGCGCAGCTCTCCGTCAGGCAGCGGTTCAAATTTATTAAATATTTTGGAAAAGACGGGAAACAAAAATGCGATCAACATAATCAGTACAAACAGGACTCCGCTGAAGACAACAAGCAGCCAGTTTCCAAGCGCTTTATGTATCAGAATGAACAGACTGCAAAGCCCGCATGTTAAGATCATATTGATGATGAATTGGTGCAAACGTATTATTTTATGCTTGAATTCATCTGACACTTCTATTATAATAGAACGTATATTCGGAACATGTGTTCTTGTTTCATGATAACCGTAATCTTTGATTGTGATAAAGGGCTCAAAAGCCTGAACAGACATCGTGAATGCGCCTGACTGCGCAGGAACAGGAGCGGATTTTGACAGTAATGGAACAGCTCCCATTGGAGCGTAAATTAGAAATTCTTTCGGATGCGGCAAAATATGATGTCGCCTGCACGTCAAGCGGTGTGGACCGCAAAGGAAAAGAAGGCAGTATGGGCAATGCTGCGGCATGCGGTATCTGCCACTCTTTTGCGGCAGACGGACGCTGTATTTCTCTGCTCAAGATTCTTTATACAAATGAATGCATCTATGACTGCAAATACTGCTTAAACCGCCGTTCAAACGATACCGTTCGCACTTCGTTTACGCCGGAAGAGGTAAGCGAGCTGACCATGCAGTTTTACCGGAGAAATTATATCGAAGGTCTTTTCCTGAGTTCCGGCGTCCGGCATAACCCGACTGAAACCATGGAACAGATTTACATTGCGCTCCGACTTTTACGGGAACAGAATCATTTCAACGGATATATCCATGTAAAAGCGATTCCGGGCGCTGCGCCTGAGATTGTCGCCGCAGTCGGACTGCTTGCCGACCGCATGAGCACAAATCTTGAACTGCCGACCGCCGAAGGTCTGCGGACGCTTGCGCCGAATAAGACGCGCGAAACGATCTTAAAACCCATGCGCCAGATCCAGCAGGGTATCGCACAGTCAAAGCGCGGGGAACATCTTCGCATCAGCGGTTTGACTCAAAATGATTCCCAGATTACGACAAAATGGGGATTTGCCATTCCTGACCCGACGCATACGGCTGTCACTGCACTTACTGATGCCGCAGGATATTCGCTGCGGAATGGTCATAACGCATTATCTTCCATGACAAGTGATAACAGCAGCACTTCACTTGTGACGACTGACAGCAGAAATGTCGCTTCACTTTCTCCGGACAACTCTGACACTGTCCCACTGCCCATAGCGGGCGACCATATAGCAGGTAATAAGCGTACCCTGCCTGCCGTACCAAACAGAACGGAACATCAACTTTTTGTACCGGCAGGGCAAAGCACACAGATGATCGTCGGCGCCACCCCGGAAGATGATTATCAGGTTTTGGCTGTTGCGGAAGCGTTGTATCAGCGGTTTGACTTAAAGCGTGTTTTTTACTCCGCCTATATTGCATTGAACGATGATAGCCTTCTACCCGCGCTCGGTACGAAACCGCCGCTTTTACGCGAGCACCGGCTGTATCAGGCAGACTGGCTCCTGCGATTTTACGGATTTCGCGCAAACGAGCTTTTGACGCCGGAACGTCCGAACTTTAATGTATTTCTTGATCCAAAATGCGAATGGGCACTGCGCCACCTTGAACACTTCCCAGTTGAAATCAACAGCGCGCCTTATCCACTGCTCCTGCGCATTCCCGGAGTCGGCGTTAAATCCGCCAAGCGCATCGTCCGCGCCCGCAAAAGCATGAAACTTGATTTTGACGGACTAAAAAGGATCGGTGTCGTCCTGAAACGCGCTCATTATTTTATTACCTGTAACGGAAAAATGATGTATCCGACCAAAATTGATGAGGACTATATAACCAGAAATCTGATTGACTTAGACCATAAAAAGAACTGGGAAATTGCATACGGCATGAGTTATCGTCAATTGTCCCTGTTTGATGATAAAGACGGTATTTCGCTGCTTCCGATTTCTTCATAGTTATCAGAAAAAAACAGCCACCTTTATATTCAGGAAAAATGAAAAATTCCTCCTTCTGTTTTAGAGACTAGCCAGCGGAAAGGCGCGCCTATGGATTCCTTATTTACAACCTATCTCTGCGAAAATACAACGGACGGCATATTTACGGCAATTTACGACGCATGGGCGGCGAAAATTCCGAATGAGCAATTGAAATTATGCATTGAAGACGGGTATTGTTATGAGCTGTTCACAGACATTATCTATGTGCAGACCGATCTGCTAAAAGCAGTCAAGGTCGCACGCTCAATCGTCAATAAGATCAGCAAAGAAGCTTATGATATGGTCTTTCTTGCCACCCTTTCCAAAGAGGCAGATAAAATTGATGTGATTTACCGTTTCCTGAAACTCGGTTTTCATTATGGGCGGGCTGTCGTCGATATGCAGGCAGACAAAACGGTCTGCCGCCTGTTTGACATCCAGCGCGGCGTGGCAAATGAAGCACATTCTTTTCGTGAATTTGTCCGTTTTCATGATTCCGAGCAGGGTATTCTGATTGCAAAAATACGACCAAAGAGCCAGCCGCTTCCGCTGATCATGCCGCATTTTTCGGACCGTTTTCCGGAAGAGCATTTTGTGATCCTTGATGAAGTCCACCGGATGGGCGGCTTTCATGAACGCCGAAAACAATGGTTTCTCTCCCCGTTAAGTGAAGAAGCTATGGATCGGATCTGGTACAGCGGGGAGAGTGCGGAATATGAGCGTATGTGGAAGACTTTTTTTCGTACGATTGCAATCAAAGAACGCGAAAATTACCGCTGCCAGCGCACGCTCTGCGCACTCCGTTATCGGGACTATATGCTGGAATTTGACAGCGCGTAACATTCATATGTGCCAGCTCTTATCTAAAAAAGACAATCACGTATGCATAATGCGTATACATGAATAAAATAAAGAAGAGCTTGCCACAATTATGAAAAGCAATCAATGGGGTGGTGCTTATGAAGAACGAATTCAACTTCAACGATTTGATGCAGTTCGGATTACTATTAATCGCACTACTGACATTCATTTATTTGATTAGTCATTAGTACCGTATAGAAAAACCACCCTTGAAACTTTGGCTAGTGTCAGGGTGGCAATTCTAATCCTTTTGCAGGTCAAACCACTTGTGGGCGGTTGTTTCCTTTTCATATACTATATCAAATTTTATCAGTTTATTCAAGATTTTTCTGCTTTTATTCCAAATGAAATATTGTCAATCATACCATAACAAGTTTTTGACTTTTTCTATTTCAGATCATTGATAATACTGCGCCTGCGCCGCAAACATTTCCGCATAGATTCCGTTTTCCTTATCGACTAACGTATCATGCGTGCCATACTCCGCTACATGCCCGTCGCTGAATACTGCAATATGATCGCAGAACTGGCAGGAAGAGAGCCGGTGGGAAATATAGATCGCTGTTTTTCCTCCGACCAATGTATGGAACTGGCGGTAAATCTCGTATTCCGCAACCGGATCGAGCGCCGCCGTCGGCTCGTCAAGAATCACGACCGGCGCATTTTTGTAGAGCGCTCTGGCGATCGCAAGCTTCTGCTGTTCGCCGCCCGACGCTTCAATGCCCTCTTTATCAAAAGACTTAAAAAGCATCGTATCCATGCCGTGTTCTAAGGAATCAAGCTTTTCCGCAAAGCCGACCTGTTCAAACAGCTTATATAACGTCCCGTCTGTTGCAGCGGTTTCTTCTTCTCCCATTAAGACATTTTCCTGAATGGAAAACGCAAACAGCTTAAAATCCTGAAAGACCGGCGAGAACAAATTCATATACTGCTCGTAATCATATTCCTTAATGTTTACGCCATCGAGAAGAATTTCTCCTTCGGTCGGGTCATACAGCCTGCATAACAGCTTGACGAACGTTGTTTTTCCCGCGCCGTTTAAGCCCACGACTGAAAGATGTTCGCCTGCATTTAATTTCAGATTCACATGCTGCAATACCCGCTGTTCTGTCTTCGGATAGGAAAACGATACGTCCCGGAATTCGATCACATGCTTTCCACCCGCAACCGGGCGGCTTCCTTTTTCAATTGCGGCAGGATAATGCATGAATTTCACATACTCGTAAGCATAATTGCAGCGCTTTGCGATCTCCTGCAAACATCTTCCAATGCTGACAACAGAATTTGTCAGCTCTCTGCAGGATGAGATCATTTGCGAAAAAATACCGATTGTAATGCTTCCTTTGATCACAAGAATACCAAGATATAAATACATTAAAAAATCTCTGACCGCAGTTGCAGCCGCGCTGATACAGGCGTTTGGAAGATGACCGTCTCCCTGCGCTTTCCAATGGGCAAACGATTCATCCGTAAATTTCTTCCATTGTTCAACCATCATGTCCTGTGCATGATATAACCGGATGTCTTTCGCATACCGGATATCCATCAACTCATATCCGCTGTAACTGAACACACGGTTTACTTTTGCTAACTCTTTATGACTTTTTAATTCGATTTTATTATCTTTGTGACTCAGATACATGCTGATACACAAGGTAAAGATCACCAGGATAAAGAGAACCGGCGCATGGATCGCAATCAATGTAATAACGCCCGCTACACGGAGAAATGCGGAAAACATATTCAGCACCTGCACAAAAATACCGTGTACGCCGCCGGAATACCACTGCATTCCGGTCCGGGCAAGCTCAATCTGGTCAAGCGCATCCTTATCTTCGGTCAACTGAAAATCCAGTTCCATAATGCGGCGGCTCATCCGTTCCGTAAAATAATTCTGAAATTTCTCGTCGCATTTTTCCATCTGACAGCCAAGTATGGAAGCCGTCAGAGAGATCAGAGAGCCGACAATTACGATAATCGCAACATATGTAAACAATTGATCCAGTCTGCGCGCACCCAAAAGTTCATCAATGATCAACGGCAACATTAGAATACTGATAAATGGATGAATTGCTTCCAAAACAGCTTTCGTCGCCCCCACGATAAAATAACTTTTTTGAAACCGCCAAGCGATCGGGAAAAAATAAGCCATTGTTTTCCTGCTCATTCAAAGACCGCCTCCTTCCCCTCTTTTTTATAATACTGGGATTGAATATGGAACATTTCCGCATAAGCGCCGTCTTTTTGGAGCAGCTCGTCATGCGTGCCGTATTCTACGATCTCACCGTCCTTGAACATCGCAATATGATGGCAGAAACGCGTTGAAGAAAGACGGTGCGAAATATAGACTGCCGATTTTTGTCCGATCATCTGATCAAAATTGCAATATAAGCGATACTCCGCCAATGCGTCAAGCGCTGCTGTCGGCTCATCCAAAACGATAATCGACGCATCTTTATAAAGTGCTCGCCCAAGCGCCAGCTTCTGCTTTTCGCCTCCTGAAAGATCGATCCCGTCATCATAGATCACTTTCAACAGTTCCGTATCCACGCCCTTCTTTAATCCGGCAAGTTTTTCCTCCATTCCCGCCTGAATCAGACATTCCCGGCTCTTATCCCGGTCCGTTTTTTCGGGAGGAAGCATCGAAACGTTCTCTGACATCGGGAATGCGAATAATTCCACATTTTGAAATACAGGCGCAAACAATCTGTAATATTCGTTCCTGTCAAATCTCCGGATATCCGTGCCGTTCAATAAAATTTCTCCTTCGGTCGGATCATACAGCCTGCAAAGCAATTTGACAAACGTTGTCTTGCCGGCGCCGTTTAGCCCTACGACCGCAAGACGTTCACCCGTGGAAAATGTGAGATTCAGATTATGTAATGCATCGGCCTTTGCCCCCTCGTAACGAAAGCAGACATTGCAAAACGTAAACGTATAACCGCCTGTCTTCGGCAGCGGCAGAAAGGCATCCGATTCCTGCGGTTTTTCCTCGGTCTGCATATCCATAAAGGAACGGAAATAACTGACCTCATGGGAGGTTTCCCTGACCGTTCCCAACTTCACAAGCGCATTCATCATTGCCGAAGTAAAATTCATTGCCAGACTCAGATAGAGCGTAAAATTACCGATGGAAAGATCTTTGTTTACGACTGTTAAAATCATGACTGCATAAATAACCGCCGTCGCGATCATGTTCATGCCGTTTGCAAATATCGTGTTATAAATCCAAAGTGTGCGGCTGTACAGCATTTTATTTTGTTTTTCCATTAAAACATCATGCTGCTTTTTGGAAAGCCAGTTTTTCATGGAAAACAGTCGGATGTCCTTTGCAAAATCGAAATTTTGTACCGATTGTTCCATATAATTGATCTTCCGCCATGTGGGAGCCAGTTTATCCCAAACTTCTCTCCTGTCTTTTTTTACCGTATATAAAAAGAACAGATGTTGAAACAGCCCGACCAATCCCAGAACAAACAGCATCCGCCAGTCAAGCACGACTACCGTAACGAGCGTTACCGCTAAAAGAGCGATATTGATTCCAAGCTCATAAACGCCATGTATGATCCCTTCAATGCCGTTATCATTTCCTCCGGTTGCCTGCCGCGCCTTCTGCTCCATATCGAGCACATCCGGCTGTTCAAACATCTGATAGGGGATCGTGAGCGCTTTTCTCACGCGTTCCGTTATGATATTCATGCGGGCGTAGATCATGCCGACCCAGATCCGGTTATCCGTGATCGCATTCAAAAGCATGATCACAAGCTCAATGCTGCACGCAATCACAAGAATACGGATCAGCGGCTTAAAATGATATTGCGTACCCGCCGCCTGTACCTGTACAATATCGATCACAAATTTTCCAATAAAAGCCGCGATATACTCCACCAGAGAATGACTGATGATGCCGACCGCGATCAATACGAGCAGAATCGGATGGTATTTGCGGATCTTCTTCACCATATATAAGACATTGGAACATGCACCGTACTCATGATGATAGGGATTTTTTTCTTCTTCCTTTTTCTTCTTTTTTGCATTTGATTGTTTTTTATTTGATTCTTCTTTGTTTGATTCCTCTTTGTTTGATACTTCTTTGTTTGATACTTCTTTATTTGATTTTTCTTTTTTGGCTTTTTCTTTGTTCTCTGTCAGCCCTGCCATATCGTGCCCCCCGATTTTTCTTTTAATTCGTCTTTCTCTTTCACAAGATTAACATGACTCTCCAGCCGAATCAATGCAGACATATAAAACCTTGTCAACAAATCAAATGTTTCTTTCTATTGCCTGATGCAGTAAAGGATAAATTTTAATGCGGCTCTACTGATAGATCACACCGATCGTTCCGAACGAATTGTCCCCGCTTATATGAAGCACAAAACTCCTGCTGCCATTTGATTTTCCCTTTACATAAGAGTCGCTTCCAAAACCGTCCTCGACCCTCATATCCACAAACCAGGAAGAAGGAACATAAATATTCATATCGCCAAACGAATTGTCAACATTCAAATAACCTTCTTTTCTTTGTGTGACAACATCTTCAAAATAAATATTCATACTGCCAAAATTATTTTCAAGGATACCTTTTTCAAACGTATCGGGATTGATATATTTAGAGCATGAGGAAAAATGATTCGTCTGATAAATCTTTTCACCCTGCACACTCTGTTCATGATAATCCCTGCCGCCTCCGGACTGCTGTCTGCTTCGATCATCGTTTGATTCTTTATCATCACCGTCGCGTTCAATATCAATATTGATTCCAAAAACATGCTTATTATCGGAATCCCCCCGGGTCTGCGCATCAATGACATCATCATCCCCGAATGTTACAAATTTGCGGTAGCTTCTTTTTTTATGAAACAAAATCTCCATACCGATACTGAGAAAAAGCGCCGCCAATAAAACGGTCCATGGGGTCAGTGCGGTAATGCCTAGCTGATCGTCATAAATGATGCACAAAAATGCAATGGAAAAAAAGATTGACGGAAAATTTCTTTTGATCAGACCGCGAATGAGAAGCGCCCCAAACATAACTGTAAAAAACACCGACCATATACTGATGCCTTTGATAAATCCCATTTTACTTAAAATCATGAAAACTGCCATTAAGATCAGCAATAATCCCCAAAACAAATTCGAAAAACGAAATCGTTTCTTATTCTTATCATGATCATATTGACCGTCATCCCAATTCCAGTTCCACTTCTTATGACTCATTTTATTTCCCATTCCTTTCCGCAGCCCGCACAATTCATAGTATGGCTGCAAACCCTGTTATTTTTTACCTGTTTCACTTTTTTCCAGAACCTCTCAGATACAATTCCTCCATGTGCATTTCCAGCAGCTTATAATAAGAACGCGAAACATATGTCTTTTTCTCCGAGCCTCGAAACTCAACCATGCTTGCTGATGTAATATTCTTCTTAATGCTGAACACTTCTCTCATATTCAGGACGGTTGATTTGGATACCCTCAAAAAATATGAAGGCAGCAGTTTTTCCAATTCATACAATTTATACCGTGTCTCGTATACTTCTTTTTTGGTATGCGCATAGATACGGTGGTCGTCCGCTTCAAAAAACAAAATTTCATCAAGGGATAAATAATACTGGGATTCACCCCTTTGAAAGACAAACTTCTGAGACGATGCCCCGGCTTCTCTTATTGCTCTTTGAAGCTGTCCGATCTGATCGTTTAATTCCCGGCACCGGATCGTGATCTCATCTTCATTCAATTGATCGTCAATTTCAATTTTGATTTTCATATGCTTATCATAAAGAAAAAACCACCTGATGTAAATATGCTCACACCAAGTGGTTATTCTCACAACGCAAGAAGTGAATTTTCACTCCCATAAACAGTATTGGAGTATCTGAAAAATCAAATTCCATAATCTCTCATACATGTTACCAGTCAATTCACAACATCATCCTCATTTGCTTTCTGAAGCTCCCTGCCCACGCTCTTAATACTTCTTGAAAGCATGATCGTAGCGATCAGATCGGAAACGCCGCTATAGATCATGCCGATACCGATACAGATAAAGAGTACCATAGCCGAAGTAAACGGATTCATGATCAATACAATGCCAAACGCAATATTTAAGACCGATACGATCATCACAATGCCCCAGCCGCTGTATTTCATGCGGACCAGATCGACCGCATTCTGAAATTTCAAAAGACCGCTGATCGTCACCGCAAATCCAAGCAGGAACGGAATGATAGAAACGACAGTATCCACTTTAACAAACACAAAAACACCAAACAGGATACACACCAAGCCATATACCAGATTATACCGGTATGCGTCTACAGAATAATCCTTCCGTATGTAATCGATCAGATTGACAATACCTACTGCAATTGCGATCACACCGATGACATAACAGATATTTTTTGCCATTTCTTCCGGCCAGAGCAATAAAATCACGCCAAGCGCTACATAAATAACCGAGGAGATAATGACATTCCACTTAATTTTCTTTAATGTTTTCATTGGTTCCCATTCTCCTTTCATCAGCCGGATCAACTTTTGCTCAGATTTCTTCCGGTTCTTCCTCACTTACGGTATTATCGATATTTACATCCTGCTCCGGTTCCGCATCTGCCTCAAAGCCGCTCTCCTCAGGAATACTCTGCAGTGCATCGTCAATATCATCATATTCCTGCTCACCGTCGCTGATCTTTTCTCTTACTTTGGCAATCTTGGCAACTTTTACGCCTTCATCCAGATCGATCATCTTCACGCCGGACGTAATTCTCTTTAAGATGGAAATTTCATTCATACGCAGCTGCACAATCGTACCGCCGTCCGTGATCATCATGATTTCGTGATCGTCATTGACTGCTTTGACGCCGACCACTTCTCCGGTCTTTTCAATGATCTTGTAACATTTTACGCCCTTTCCGCCGCGGCGCTGAACCGTAAACTCTTCCAGATATGTCCGCTTTCCATATCCGTTTTCGGATACGATCAAAAGAGAATCTCCCTGATGATCGAGCTGCATGCCGACGATCTCATCATGATCATCCAGATTCATACCGATCACGCCCATTGAGCTTCTTCCTGTCGCCCGGACGTCAGTCTCCTTAAACCGGATACACATACCATATTTTGTGACAAGGAAAATATCCGTATCACGGTCCGTTGTTTTTACTTCGATCAATTCATCATCATCGCGAAGATTAATTGCGATCAATCCGTTCTTACGGACATTTTGAAATTCCATGATCGGCGTTTTCTTTACAATACCGGTCTTTGTTACCATAAAAAGATTTTTATGTTCTTCATAACCGGAGATCGGTATGATTGCACTGATCTTCTCACCCGGAGCAAGCTGCAAAAGGTTAATGATCGCTGTGCCCCGCGCAGTTCTTCCTGCCTCCGGAATTTCATACGCCTTTAAGCGGTATACCCTCCCAAAATTAGTGAAGAACATCACATAGGTATGCGTCGTCGTCATCAGAAGATCTTCAATATAATCTTCATCGATTGTCTTCATTCCCTGAATTCCTTTTCCGCCCCTGTGCTGTGCTCGGAAATTATCGACAGTCATTCTCTTGATATAGCCGATACTCGTCATTGCAATGACGGTATTTTCTTTCGGGATCATATCTTCCGCATCAATATCAAATACATCATATCCAATCTTACTTCTTCTGTCATCTCCGTATTTATCCGCGATCACGCTGATTTCCGTCTTAATAACGCCAAGAAGAAGCTTTTCATCTGCAAGAATCGCTTTCAATTCTTTAATTTTTGCCATTAACTCCTCATGCTCTTTTTCCAGCTTCTCTCTTTCCAGACCGGTCAGAGCACGCAGACGCATATCAACGATCGCCTGTGCCTGCACATCATCCAAACCGAAGCGTGCGATCAGGTTTTCTTTTGCTTCCTGAGTATTTGCACTGCTTCTGATGATTTTAATGACTTCATCAATATGATCAAGCGCAATCAGCAGACCTTGTAAAATGTGGTCACGCTCTTCGGCTTTATTTAAGTCGTATTTCGTTCTCCTTGTAACGACTTCTTCCTGATGTGCAAGATAATACTGCAGCATATCAAGAAGATTCATGACTTTCGGCTGATTATCCACAAGCGCAAGCATGATCACGCCAAAAGAATCCTGCATCTGCGTATGTTTATAAAGCTGATTCATGATGATATTCGGGTTGACATCCCGGCGCAGTTCAATAACGATCCGCATGCCTTCCCTGTTAGACTCATCCCGAAGATCTGTGATACCGTCAATTTTCTTTAACTTGACAAGTTCGGCAATCTTTAAGATCAGGTTTGCCTTATTGACCATGTACGGAAGTTCTGTCACAATGATCCGGTTCTTTCCGTTTGCCATTGTCTCGATATCCGTTACGGCGCGGACCCTGACTTTTCCGCGTCCCGTCCGGTATGCCTGTTCGCTTCCCTTTGTGCCGAGAATAATCCCGCCTGTCGGAAAATCCGGGGCTTTCACAATCGAAAGAAGTTCTTCCATATCCGTATCGCGGTTTTCTTCGATCCGGTTATCAATGATCTTTACAACCGCTTTCACGATTTCACGCAGATTATGAGGCGGTATATTGGTCGCCATACCGACTGCAATTCCCGATGTACCGTTTACTAACAGATTCGGATAACGGCTTGGCAGAACCGAAGGTTCTTTTTCGGTATCATCAAAGTTTGGTACAAAGTCAACCGTATCTTTATTGATATCCGCCAAAAGCTCCATCGATATTTTAGAAAGTCTCGCTTCCGTATATCGCATTGCCGCGGCGCCGTCGCCGTCCACAGAACCAAAATTTCCATGTCCGTCCACAAGAGGATAACGTGTGGACCATTCCTGCGCCATATTGACCAAAGCGCCATAAATGGAACTGTCGCCGTGCGGATGATACTTACCCATTGTATCACCGACGATACGCGCACATTTACGATGCGGCTTATCCGGACCGTTATTTAATTCGATCATCGAATAGAGAACACGTCTCTGTACTGGTTTTAAGCCGTCCCTGACGTCGGGAAGCGCTCTCGCTGCAATGACGCTCATTGCATAATCGATATAAGAGTCTTCCATTTTCTTTTTGAGGTCCACATCTTCAATTTTATCAAAAATCTGTTCATCCATAGTTCAAAAACCATGCCTTTCCAATCACAACCACATTGAGCAAAATCTGCTTATGAAATATCCAGATTTTTCACAAATTTCGCATTTTCCTCGATAAAGATACGGCGGGGTTCCACCTTATCTCCCATAAGCGTGTTAAATGTAACGTCAATTTCAGATTCGTCGTCATCATCCATGTTTACACGCAGAAGTACTCTTTTTTCAGGGTCCATTGTCGTTTCCCAAAGCTGTTCCGCATCCATTTCCCCTAGTCCCTTATAACGCTGGATCTTATTATTTTGATCACGCCCCACTTCCGCTAAAATTTTATCAAGCTCATCATCGGAATACGCATACCATACCTGTTTATTGCGCTCCAGCTTATAAAGAGGCGGCTTTGCAAGATAAACATGACCCTGTCTGATCAGATCCGGCATGAACCGGTAGATAAAGGTAAGCATCAATGTTGCAATATGGGCGCCGTCCACATCGGCATCTGTCATAATAATGATCTTATCATAACGCAGTTTTGAAATATCAAAATCGTCATGGATACCCGTTCCAAATGCAGTGATCATTGCACGGATCTCCGCATTGGCATAGATTTTATCAAGCCTTGCTTTTTCGACGTTTAAGATTTTACCGCGGAGCGGAAGAATTGCCTGTGTTGCGCGGCTTCTTGCCGTCTTTGCGGATCCTCCTGCAGAATCTCCCTCAACGATATAGATCTCGCAATTTTTAGGATCTTTATCAGAACAATCTGCCAGTTTTCCGGGAAGTGTGCTTCCCTCTAAAGCAGTTTTTCTTCTTGTTAAGTCTCTTGCTTTTCTCGCAGCTTCTCTTGCTCTCTGTGCTAATATCGATTTTTCACAGATGATCTTTGCTACGGAAGGATTCTGCTCCAAAAAATAAGTAAGCTGTTCGCTGACGACACTGTCAACGGCGCCGCGCGCTTCAGAATTACCAAGTTTTTGTTTTGTCTGACCTTCAAACTGCGGATCCTCGATTTTTACACTGATAATTGCGGCGAGTCCTTCTCTGATATCATCTCCGGTCAGATTCGGTTCATTATCCTTTAATAATTTTGCACCTCTTGCATAATCGTTAAAAGTCTTCGTGATCGCATTTCTAAAACCGACAAGGTGGGTTCCGCCCTCCGGTGTATTGATATTATTTACAAAAGAATAAACACTTTCATTATAGGAATCATTATGCTGCATCGCCACTTCTACAAGAACGTTATTCTTTTTACCCTCAAAATACATGACTTCTGGATAAAGCGCTTCTTTACTCTTATTCAGGTATTGGACAAATTCTTTGATTCCGCCTTCATAATGAAATGTTTTTTCCTGTTCCTGTCCCGGACGCAGATCAGAAAGAATGATCTTTAAGCCTTTTGTCAGGAAAGCAGTCTCTCGCAGTCTGGTTTTCAGAATATCATATTCAAAAACAGTCTCCTCAAAAATCGTCGCATCCGGCTTAAATGTTACCTTTGTACCGATCTTATCGTCGCTGCATTCCTTTTCTTCTCTAAGCGCATAACATACTTTTCCGCGCTCATAACGCTGTTTATAAATTTTGCCTTCATTTGCGACCTCTACTTCAAGCCAGTCGGAAAGTGCATTAACGACCGAAGCGCCCACACCATGAAGACCCCCCGATACCTTATATCCGCCGCCGCCAAATTTTCCTCCGGCATGAAGCACCGTAAATACGACTTCTACTGCAGGAAGACCCGATTTATGATTGATGCCGACCGGAATGCCGCGGCCGTTATCAATGACCGTTACAGAGTTATCTGGATTGATAAAAACCCTGATTTCCGTACAGAATCCTGCAAGTGCTTCATCCACGGAATTATCTACGATCTCATAAACAAGATGATGAAGTCCACGCGAAGAAGTACTGCCAATATACATACCGGGACGCTTACGAACTGCCTCAAGTCCTTCCAAAATTTGAATCTGATCTGCTCCGTATTCGGTGCTCATTCAAATACCTGTGCCTTTCTTAAACTAATTACTCTCTGCTACTGTTCCATTCACAATATGAAATACTTTATTGATCGTAAAACGATTATTTACGAATTCATCAAGACCCGTACAGGTGATAATGGTCTGAATATCTTTAATATAATTTAACAGATAATTTTGTCTGTTACTATCCAGCTCTGAAAGTACATCGTCTAACAGCAATACAGGGGTATCCCCGGTTATTTTTTTTACCAGTTCAATTTCTGAAAGCTTTAATGACAAAGCCGCCGTTCTCTGCTGTCCCTGGGATCCGAATTTTCTAATATCAACGTGGTCAGCCATAAAAGAAAAATCATCCCTGTGCGGGCCGACTGTTGTCTGCTTCAAACGAATATCGACTTCCTGACGGGATTTCATTTTTTTCTCATACTCAGACACTTCTACATTTGGTTCATAATAAATCTGTATATGCTCCCTGTCGCCCGAAAGCTGCTTATGTATCTCAAAAATAATTTCATTTAGCTGTTCAATAAACAATTTTCTTCTTTCTATGATCTTGCTTCCGTAAGAAAGAAGCTGCGAATCCCAGATGGAAAGCGTATCTTTCAGATCAGGATTCACGAATAAATCTTTCAAAAGTGAATTCCTCTGGTTTACGATTTTATTATAATGATTTAGATTATAAAGATAAAATGAATCCAGCTGACAAAGCTCCATATCAATAAAATGACGGCGCTCTGCAGGGCCATTTTTAATAATGCTTAAATCTTCCGGTGAGAAAAATACAACATTCAGAAGTCCCAAAAGCTGCGCAGCCTTTTTGATCTTACCCCCGTCAATGGCAATTCCTTTTGTTCTGCTGCTACGAAGATGCATATCGATGCGTTGTTCCATGCCGCTTTTTTGTATGACTGTCCGGATATGAGCCTCCTCTTTTCCAAACCGGATCATATCTTTATCTTTACTTCCCTTGTGTGATTTGGTCGTTGCAGAAAGATAGACAGCCTCTAATATATTCGTCTTTCCCTGAGCATTATCTCCATACAAAATGTTAGTTCCTGCATCAAAAGAAAGCTCTAATTGTTCATAATTACGAAATTGATTTAATTCCAGTGCTTTTATGATCATATGAAAATGAGATCCTGCTCCCTTATTCGATATTGGAAACGATGACTGCTTCTTCTCCGTGAAAAGAAAACGTATTACCGTGATACAGCTTTTTACCGCGCTGCATACATACCTCTCCGTTGACTCTTACTTCTCCCGCCTGAATACAAATTTTTGCATCCAGACCGGAATCAACAAATCCTGCAAGCTTCATGGCCTGACCAAGCTTAATAAATTCATCTTTAATTACAATTTTTTCCATTTTTTCCGACATTATTCCTTTTACTGAACCGTTGTAAAGTTAACCGGCAGAATCATATAAATATAAGTTTCTTTTGCATCTCTGATAAAGCAGGGCGCTTTGGCGCTGACTAAATAAATATCAATATCGTCATCATCGATCACCTTAAGCGCATCGATCAGAAAATTAGGATTAAATCCGATCATTATATCCTTACCGGATTTTTGAATATCAATATCTTCATTCATACTTCCGATGATCGAATTGATCTTTAATTCCATCACACCATCCAGAATATTGATGATGATCGGTTTTTTATCCCCTTCTTTGACAAGCAGCGTCGCACGATCGATACATTCCAATAAAACGCGTTTATTCACAGTTACTTTCGTTTCATGATCATTACTGAGCATCTGCTCAATGCGCAGATATTCCCCTTCGATCAGTCTGGAAACAACGACGGTTTTATCAAATTCAAATACAATATGTCTGTCCATAAAGAAAATATGAACGTCCTTATCCACGTCTCCCGGAAGGATTTTACTGATCTCGCTTAATGTTTTTCCCGGTACGATCACTTTTTTATGAGGGTATGAATTTTTTAATACAATATTACGGATGGAGACACGATGACCGTCTAATGATACGACTTTTAACTTATCATCTGTAATTTCAAACAATTCTCCGCTCATGATCTTATTGGTATCATTGTCAGAGATTGAAAAAATGGTCTGTCTTACAACTTCTTTTAATGAAAATTGAGACAACACGATTGAATCGTTTCTTTCAATCGACGGAAGATAAGAAAAGTCTTCTCCGGATTTACCAATAATATTAAATTTTGCTTTTTCACAGGTTATGGTCGTTTTATAATTTTGATCTGTTTCAACCGTGATATCATTATCGGGAAGTTTACGTACAATATCGAGAAAAATCTTTGCATCCAGTGCAATGATCCCCTTTTCCACGATATTACCCTGAATCACAGTTTCAATGCCGAGTTCCATATCGTTTGCTGTTAATGTAATGTTTCCTTTTGTGGTGTCTATCAGAATACATTCTAAAATAGACATGGTCGTCTTATTTGGTACCGCTTTGGAGACTATCTGAACACCGGCTAAGAGATTTCCCTTTGAACATATAAATTTCATTCCTTAAAACTCCCTTCTTTTGATGACTTCTGCAGGATCAGAAAGAGACCAGAATCCCCGCAAACGTGTATAATAAAGAATTATATAGAAAGATTTATTTCGTAAGAGTAGTAATAATAGCTGTGGAAATGTGGATAACCGATTCTATTATACTAAATATCGAACAAAATTTCCACGTTAAAGTTGTGAAAAGAGACCACATTTTATGTGTTTAAGTGATCATTATGCACATTCAGCTTCATTTAGAGGCTTAAATGGGATTTATCTTTTTCTTGATAATGTCCAGTTTGGAAGCCAATTCACTATTGGTTTCCATTTCGGCTTCAATTTTTTTGATTCCATGTATTACAGTCGTATGATCTTTTTTTCCTAACATTTTCGCTATGGCGTTCAGCGGCGTTGCTGTCAGGTATCGGCATAAATACATACAGATCTGTCTTGGCAGGACAAATTCAGAATTTCGTTTTTTTGACATGATATCATCAGGACTGATCTGAAAATGTTCCGCTACGACTTCTATAATATAGGAAGGAGTAATGTCCCGGTTTTGTTCCGGTGAAATGATATCTTTAAGTGCATTTTTGGCAAGATCTAATGTCAGTTCTTCTTTTCTTATTTTAGAATAGGCGATCACCTTATTTAAGGAGCCCTCCAGTTCTCTGATATTAGAGGTTACGTTTTCTGCAATATATTGAATAATGGTGTCGTCTATCGGATGATAATATGCCTCGGCATTTTTGCGTAGGATTGCAACACGGGTCTCATAATCAGGTGCTCCTATATCTGTTGACAGACCCGATACAAATCTGGATCGAAACCGTTCGTCCAACAATTCCATATCCTTCGGCGGTTTGTCCGACGAAATCACGATCTGTTTTCCGGCTTCATGCAGTACATTAAACGTGTGAAAAAATTCTTCCTGCGTACTTTCTCTTCCGATGATGAATTGGATATCATCGATTAGAAGAACATCGACTGTCCGGTATTTATCGCGGAGTTTTGTCATCATATTGGCATTTCCGCTTCTGATCGATTCGATCACTTCATTCATAAACTGCTCTGACGTCACATAAAGTACGGTTTTGTTCGGATTTTGTTCTAAAATAAAATGTCCGATCGAATGCATCAGATGTGTTTTGCCAAGTCCTGGTCCCCCGTAAAGATAAAGAGGATTGTAGGCTTCGCCCGGTGATTCCGCCACGGCGAGGGCAGCAGACTGGGCAAGTTTATTGTTACTTCCTACCACAAAGGTATCAAAAGTATATTTTGAATTTAAGTGTGCGTTTTCATATTTGATATTATAAATATTACCTTTTTCTGCATGATTCGGCAATGATTCTTTATCTTCAGACTGAATGTCTTTTTCTAAAAGGAAACGAATATCATATTCATGGTTCATAAATTCTGAGATCGTTACCTGAAAAAAATTCTTGTACTTATTATTGATGTATTCCAATGCAAGAGAATTATCGGCATTGTTGCCGGTAATGAGAGCTGTGATGGTATCATTTTCCTCTGAATAAAAAGAAAGAGGAGAGATCCATGTGTGAAATGCAATATTGGATACATTATATTCTGTTTTTACAGTCTCTTTGATCTTTTCCCAATTATCTTTTAGTTTCTGCTGCTGGTCTGTGTAAGATGCCATTTTGATACTCCATATCTTTGATTACAATGAAAGCAATGAATGAAAAATTGTGTAAGAGCAAATTTTTCCTACTATCATATTAAATGAGAATTGAAAAAAAAGCAATCTTAAAGAAAATTTATTGTGTAAGAAAAAAGTCTGTCAATTAGTTAACATAAAAGTATTTGTGATACTCTTTTTGTGTATAACCTTAAACTGGAACATGAACAATTTCCACTATCTGAAATGGGGAATATTTGTTGTATAGTGCTTAGTTTTACAAAAGTTATCAAAAGATATCCACAAGTTATGAACAGAATGTGGATAATATTATGTAAATTATGAGGAAAAAAACTTATTTTTTTGACCGCTATATTTTGTTATAAAATGAAGTATTTTATCTAGATATTGAAATTATGCAAAATCACGAAATTTTTCAATATTTTTAGTGTTTTTTACAAATCCGAAAAATTTGCAAATTTAGTGAAATTGTCTTGACTCAATGTTTTTCTTCTTATATAATTGTAACGATTGTTTTTCAAAAACGTAAAGCAAGACATTGTAGAATTGGTATTCCTGTTATGGACAGGAAGCATAACAAACAGTTGATAAGGAGGTGTATCATATTATGAAAATGACGTTTCAGCCTAAGAATAGACAGAGAAAGAAAGTTCACGGTTTTCGCTCGAGGATGAGCACGCCGGGCGGCAGAAAAGTATTAGCGGCAAGACGCGCAAAAGGAAGAAAGAGACTGTCAGCTTAAAAAGAGTGCTTTGCACTCTTTTTAACGTATAGGAAATGTAGGAATTTAATCATGATGAAGTTTTCAGATTCCTTAAAAAAGAACAGGGATTTTCAAAATGTATACCAAAACGGCAGATCTTATGCAAACAAATATTTAGTGATGTATGTTTTGAAAAACAATCTTGGTAGTAACAGAGTTGGAATTTCTGTAAGTAAAAAAGTCGGAAACAGTGTCGTGAGACATCGTCTGACGCGCCTGATCCGCGAAGTTTACAGACTACATGAAGATATGTTTAATAGTGGTTTAGACATTGTAGTCCTGGCACGAGTGAATGCGAAATCCATATTATACACGGATATGGAAAGTGCCGTGTTGCATCTTGCAAAGCTTCATAAGATTCTGAAATGAAATGTGAAGTAAACTGTGAAACTATGAAGAAGATAATGATTGGATTGATTCAACTTTATAGAAAATATATTTCTCCGCTGAAGCATACGAAATGCCCTTATTATCCTTCCTGCTCCGAATATGGTCTTGAGGCAGTAAAAAAATACGGAGCATTCAAGGGAGGGGCTCTTGCAATGTGGAGAATTATAAGATGTAATCCTTTTTCAAAGGGAGGATATGATCCTGTACCATAATTGAATGATAGAATCGGTCCAACAGGAGGAAAACAAGTGGCAGATATTTTACTAACCTCAAACTCCACACCAATTTTTAAGTATATTGTGTGGGTGCTTGGTAAGATCATCAATATTATTTTTGAATTTTTATATTTGATAAGAATTCCTAATATTGGTCTTGCAATCGTACTTTTTACCATCGTGATTTATATGCTGATGATGCCTCTGACGATTAAACAGCAGAAATTTTCTAAATTGTCTGCAAGAATGAATCCTGAAATACAGGCAATCCAGAAAAAATATAAAGGAAAAAATGATCAGGCATCCATGATGGCAATGAATCAGGAAACGCGTGCTCTTTATGCAAAGTATGGCGTATCTCCTTCAGGAAGCTGCCTGCAGATGCTGATTCAGCTGCCGGTTTTATTTGCATTATATCGTGTTATCTATCAGATGCCGGCATATGTCAATAAGATCAGAGCATGCTTCGATGGTTTTGTTGAAAATCTTGGAACGGCAGATATTACGTTTTTCCAGGAAAATGTAAGCAGTTATGTATATTACAAAAAGCAATTTACGGAATCCGCTCTTGCAGGAGCAAAATTTGGAAATATTCAGAATAGTTTTATTGATGTATTGAACAGGGCGAGCAGTTCTGACTGGGAAAAGATCATAGAACACTATGGAAGTTCTGCTGCGAGTGTTAATGAAAATCTAATGAAATACAATAATTTCCTTGGATTAAATATTGGTGATTCGCCGTCCGCTATTATACGTACAGCGATCAGCAATGGTGCATGGCTGCTTGTCGTTCTGGCAGCGCTCATTCCTATTTTATCTGCAATTACCCAGTGGATAAATGTAAAGCTTGCGCCACAGCCTGAAACGAATAATAATAACGGTGAGCAAAGTCCGATGATGACTTCCATGAAGACAATGAATATGATCATGCCGTTCGTGTCCGCCATTTTTTGTTATACGCTTCCTGCTGGTATGGGTATTTACTGGATTTCCAGTGCCCTTGTACGTACCGTGCAGCAGATCGTCATCAATAAACATCTGAATAAGATCGATGTAGATGAGATGATGAAGAACAATATGGAAAAGTATAATGAGAAATTAAAAAAAGCAGGGCTTCCTCCACAACAGTTAAATAATAATGCAAAACTGAGTACGAAAAACGTAGCATCCCAGAAACCGCAGCGCTCCAAAGAAGAAAAAGAAGAAGCAATCAAAAAATCGACAGAATATTATAACAATCATGCAAAGCCCGGGAGTCTGACTGCAAAAGCAAATATGGTAAAACAGTATAATGAAAAAAATAATAAATCATAAATATGATATTTTTTTTATGATCATATATGATTATGAATGAAATGGAAAGGAATGGTATTGTTATGGATTATCAGGAATATAGTGGAAAAACAGTAAATGATGCGATCACACAGGCCTGTGAATCATTGGAAGTACCGAGTGATAAACTAGATTATCGTATTATAGAAGAAGGCTCCAGCGGATTTTTGGGAATCGGTTCCAAACTTGCAAAAATCGAGGCAAAGATCAAAGAAGAAGCGGTAAGTATTGATCAGGCAGCAAAAAGCTTTTTAGAAGATGTATTTCGCTCCATGAACTATGCCGTGTCGATTGATGCATTTTATGACGAGAACGAAAAAACGCTTGATATTGACTTAAAGGGTGATGAGATGGGTATTTTGATCGGAAAACGGGGACAGACCCTTGATTCCCTTCAATATCTGGTATCTCTTGTCGTAAATAAAGGAACAGAAGATTATATTCGTGTGAAAGTAGATACGGAAAATTATCGTAAGAGAAGAAAAGAAACATTGGAAAATCTGGCAAAGAATATCTCTTACAAGGTAAAAAGGACAAAACGTTCCGTTTCTTTGGAACCGATGAATCCATATGAGAGACGTATTATTCATTCTGCACTTCAAAATGATAAGTATGTAACAACGCACAGTGAAGGGGAAGAACCATTTCGCCGCGTTGTAGTGACCCTTAGAAAGTTTTAACGAAATGGAAATGGAAACGATTGCTGCAATTGCAACTCCTGTCGGAAACGGCGGAATTGGTATTATCCGTGTAAGCGGTGAAAATGCGATATCCGTTGTAGATGTGATTTATTGTAATAAAAAAAAGAAGCATACTCTGCTTTCTTATCAGACACATACCATACACTATGGCTTCATCTTAGACGGAAATGATGTCGTGGATGAAGTCATGGTTTCGGTAATGAAAGCGCCCCATTCTTATACAAGAGAGGATACGGTCGAGATTAACTGTCATGGCGGTATTTTTATTCTGAATCGTATCCTGTCTCTTGTTATAGCGAATGGGGCGCGTCTTGCCGAACCCGGAGAATTTACAAAGCGTGCTTTTTTGAATGGAAGAATTGATCTGGCTAAAGCTGAGGCAGTTATGGATCTTCTGCGTGCGGAAAGTGATCTTGCATTAAAAGCGTCCATGGCACAGCTTAGCGGTTTACTTTCGGATAAAATAAGAAAAATGCGGGCTGATATTTTATATGAGATCGCATTTATTGAGTCGGCTCTGGATGATCCGGAACACATCAGTCTGGATGGTTATCATGAAAGACTATTAGAAAAAATAGCAAATTTATCAAATGAATGTATGAAACTGATCCATTCTGCAGATCAGGGAAAAATTGTAAAAGAAGGTATCCGTACTGTTATCGTTGGAAAACCAAATGCAGGAAAATCATCTTTATTAAATCTGCTGCTTGGGGAAGAAAAAGCAATCGTGACAGATATTGCCGGTACAACGAGAGATACGCTTGAGGAAAGTCTTCTGATGGGGGATGTCCGATTAAATATCGTAGATACGGCAGGTATCCGCGATACGCAGGATAAAGTTGAAAAAATTGGGGTAGAGCGGGCAAAGTCTTATGCAGCGGATGCAGATCTGATCATTTATGTTGTGGATTGTTCTGAGGCGCTTGATGAAAATGATAAAGAGATCATTCATCTGTTAAAGAATAAAAAAGTAATCGTACTTATGAATAAGTCAGACTTAAAGTCTGTCATCAGCGAAGATGAATTGAAACTTGCAATCAGGAATGGTTTATTGGATGCAGATCATGAAAATTTGGTACAAAATGAAACTCTTCCTGCAAAAACGATTGAAAAAGAAGAATGTGTGATCATAAAAACTTCAACAGTTTCATTAAGTGAAAATGGCATGCAGGAGCTGGAACATGAAATCAGCCGCATGTTTCTTGAAGGAAAGATTTCCCAAAATCATGAAGTCATGATAACGAATCTGAGGCATAAAGAAAAGCTTGAGGAAGCATATGACAGTTTGCTTCAGGTGTTACAAAGCATTCATGCTAAGATGCCGGAGGATTTTTATTCCATTGATCTTATGAGCGCTTATTCGTCACTTGGAATGATTATCGGGGAAGAAGTTGGTGAAGATTTGGTCAATGAGATTTTCTCAAAGTTTTGTATGGGTAAATAGATTGAAAAATCGGAGATATTTTAACCGGCAAATTTGTGCTGACGCCCAAATTTATGGGCTATTGGCGATATGGTAAAGTGCTAAAAACAGGTATGACTCATAGAAAATGTCATACCTGTTTTTAGCATTTTTGATTCATACATTAAAATATGGCAATCTGAAAATTTTGTGCGCGGCATTTCGGATCACGCATTGTTTTTAGCCTCAATGCTACGACTGCTTTTCAGGAGTAGCTAATGGCTCAAGTTTTTGCGCAGCACAAAACTTGCAGATTGAAAAATTTATTTTTCAATCTTCTTACCGCCGCAATAAAGGTAAAATGTGATCAGATACAATCCGCAGATTCCGACGAGATCATATATGATACGTGAAACCCACGACATATTTCCGAAGATCTTTGCTACCAGGTCAAAGCGGAAAAATCCGATCAGTCCCCAGTTGATCGCACCTATGATAACGATTGTCAATGCCAAACAATCTAAAAATTTATTATTCATGACCATTCCTCCTTTTCTTTTTTATTATTTCCAATATCAAAAAAATAATATGTGCTAAAAAATGGATGATTCAGGCAGTGTGGATTTATTTTGAAAACCAAAATCGAAAATTTTTATGATCGCCGGTTCGGATAATTGAGAATAAAGTAACGTTGTGCTATAATCTATGACATAATAGAATAAACAGTCAATTTTGAAACGAAACGATTAAATAAGTGAAATTTAATCTGTAATCAATGATAGAAAGCAAAGAGGATAGCGATGTCACAGATCAGGGAAAAAGTAGATATCTGTGTGGTTGGTGCAGGGCATGCCGGATGTGAGGCGGCGCTTGCCTGCGCAAGAATGGGACTTGAGACCGTGATTTTTACGGTCAGTGTGGACAGTATTGCATTGATGCCATGTAATCCTAATATTGGCGGATCATCAAAAGGACATCTTGTCCGTGAAGTAGATGCGCTTGGCGGAGAAATGGGAAAAAATATTGATAAAACATTTATTCAGTCGAAAATGTTGAACAGATCAAAAGGACCCGCTGTTCATTCATTGCGTGCACAGGCAGATAAAGCAGAATATACGCGTTCCATGAGAAATATTTTGGAAAATCAGGAACATCTGACAATCAAACAGGCAGAAGTTGTGGAACTGCTTGCCGAAACTGTTTCTGACAAAAAAGAAGAACATCCGGATTTCATATCGAAAGTTACGGGAGTCCGAATATTGACAGGTGCGGTTTATGAAGCAAAGGCGGTCGTCCTTTGCACCGGGACATACTTAAATGCGCGCTGTCTTTGCGGAGAAGCTATCACTTATACGGGGCCAAATGGATTACAACCAGCTAATCATTTAACAGATTCTTTGAAAGCACTTGGCATACAAATGCGACGTTTTAAGACTGGAACGCCTGCGCGAATGGACGGACGTACGCTTGATTATTCGAAAATGGAAGAACAAAAGGGAGATGAGCGTGTTGTTCCTTTTTCTTTTTCTACAGATCCTAAAGATGTGCAGATCGATCAGGTATCCTGTTATCTGACATATACCAATGAAGAGACGCATGAGATCATCCGTAATAATTTAGACCGGTCTCCGATCTATGCCGGAATCATTGAAGGAACCGGACCGCGTTATTGTCCGTCCATTGAGGACAAAGTGGTAAAATTTTCTGATAAAGAAAGGCATCAGGTTTTTATTGAACCGGAAGGACTTCATACCAATGAAATGTATGTCGGAGGAATGTCTTCGTCTCTGCCGGAAGATGTACAGCTTGCCATGTACCGGACAGTTCCCGGGCTTGAGCATTGCAAGATCGTGCGGAATGCATATGCGATCGAATATGACTGCATTGATCCGCAGCAGCTTTATCCGACTTTACAATTTAAGAATATTGAAGGGCTTTTTAGCGGAGGACAGCTAAACGGAAGCAGCGGTTATGAGGAAGCTGCAGCGCAGGGATTGCTTGCCGGCATCAATGCAGCAAATTTCGCGCTTGGAAAAGAACAGATCATTATTGATCGTTCGGAAGGATATCTCGGCGTTCTTGTGGATGATCTTGTGACAAAGGAAAATTTTGAACCGTACCGGATGATGACGTCACGTGCAGAATATCGTCTTTTGCTTCGTCAGGATAATGCGGATCTGCGTCTCAGAAAATATGGCTATCAGGCCGGACTCATATCAAAAGAACAATATGATGCTGTTTTGCTAAAAGAAAAGCAGATCAAAAAAGAAATTGACCGGCTGAAAAATACGATGGTTGGTGCAAACAGGGTAATACAGGAATTTTTGGAGGCAAGAGGAAGCGCGCCGCTCAAAACGGCAGCTTCCCTTGCGGAACTCATGTGCCGGCCTGAACTTACTTATGAGACTCTTTCAGAAATTGATAAAGAAAGAGTGCCGCTTCCGAATGATGTGATCGAACAGGTGGAAATTGAAATCAAATATGAGGGTTATATTGCAAGACAGCTAAGACAGGTAGATCAATTTCATAAAATGGAAAAGAAGAAGCTTCCTCATGATATGGATTACGACGATGTAGGAAGTCTGCGGCTGGAAGCGAGACAGAAGCTGAAAAAATTCAGACCGGTCAGTGTTGGACAGGCTTCACGGATATCTGGCGTATCCCCGTCGGATATTTCAGTATTGCTTGTTTATCTGGAGCACCGGAAAAATTGATGAAATTCAGGTGATTTTTTATAATATGATTGTTTGTAAATGAGATGGCTGACCGGTATATGGAAAGCTTTATGATTTCGGAGGCTCTATGCAGAACCATTCTATTGAGACATTTCAAAAATATATGGCAGCATTCCATATTACACTTAGTAAAGAGCAATATGAGCAATTTATTCATTATTATGAATTGTTGACAGAATGGAATTCTTTTATGAATCTGACGGCAATCACGGATTATGATGAGATTGTCTTAAAACACTTTACTGACAGCCTTTCTTTGGTAAAGGCATTTTCAGATCCGGATTTTTTGATCAAAAAAGAATATTCTCTCATAGATGTTGGTACGGGAGCCGGATTTCCGGCAATCCCCCTTAAGATCGCATTTCCGCATTTGAAGATTACAATGTTGGACTCTTTACAAAAACGGGTTAAATTTTTAGATGAAGTGATCAGTCAGCTGCAATTAAAAGAGATTCGTGCTCTCCATGGAAGAGCAGAGGATGCCGCAAAGACAAAAGAATGGAGAGAGAAATTTGATTTGTGTGTATCTCGCGCAGTTGCAAATCTTACTGTTTTGTCGGAATACTGTTTGCCATTCACAAATATAAACGGGTATTTTATTCCTTATAAATCAGAAAAAACAGAAAGCGAGCTTGCCGGAGCAGAGCGTGCGCTTTCTGTTTTGGGTGGGAAAGTAATTAGAGAGTCAGAATTTTATCTGCCTGATTCTGATATATTCCGAAAATTGATCGTTATCCAAAAAATCAGACATACGCCGATGAAATATCCTAGAAAGGCGGGACTTCCCGCGAAGGAACCGTTAAATGAAGCATGATACTGGTAATATCGTCAATAAAACGGTTCATGATGCAAAAATGTTTAGGACAAAAATTCCAAAATCCGCTCTGCTGTTTCCTTTGGATTTTCCAACTGCGGGAGATTTTTTGAATTTGTAATACGGATCGTTTCGATGGAACGGTTAAAATACTGATAATTGCCTTCATTTGTCTCAGAGAGAGTAGATTTTTCTCCTGAAATAAGAAGAATGCTGTTATCAATATTTTTCAAAGCTGAAATACAGTTTGTATTTCCGTATTTTGCAAGATAGCTCGAATATGCGTATTTTCCCCGGCAAAGATCGATATGGGCAGATTCAGAATAAGCATCGACGATTGTATCCATATCGGATGTCGGACGATAAAAATATTCATAAAGAAATTGTGTCTGAAAAGAAGCTTTGTTTGTATGGAGATTATAAATAAATGTTCCGATGATCGGAAAATCTATGAACATTTTAAGCAGCTTTAATTGGGCGGAAGGAATCTGATTACCTTCATATAGATCCTGAGGATGAATGAGGATCAGTTTGTCTGCCAGTTCAGCGTCGTTATGTATCGCCATGACTGCGGAAACTGCGCTGCATCCTGTTGCAGCCAGACTGGTTTTTTTACCGATTACTTTTTTTATGAAATCAGTGATGAGCTGGACATAGAGATAATTTGTATAAGTAATGTTTGGTTTGTCTGAATGTCCGTATCCCAATAAATCAATGGTATAGACGGTATTTGTCTGTGCCAAAAGATCTTCTATATGAGAAAATTCATAGGAGCTGGAGCCGGGTGTCAGATCATGGATCAAGAGCAAGGGTGCGCCCGTACCTTTTTTATGGTAAGTGATCGTACCGAACCGCCATGAATAATGTTCTTTTTTATCAGTTGATAATATGCCCTTTGACAGGCACGTATGGTACTCCATACGGTTCATGCCGTACATAGTTGCTAAAACCAGACCGGATAAGGTAAAAAAGATTTTTTTATTTTTTTTCATAGGATACCCCCGTATATCGCAAGCTGCGCTTACGGTATTGCATCTATATTTGCAGTATATCAATATTTACCGCATGTACTGACGATGCATTGATAAGTATATTCAGTGAGTTTGATAAAATACTGATATTATTATAATAGATTATGTGGTATTATTCAAATACAACTTTCTTATGCCTATAAAAAATTTCATGATTTTTCATAGATTATTTGTGGTGTTAAAGCGCAGTGGGATATCAAAAAGGGGTATCAACATGGAACATAAAATCGTAAAAGAGAAGCTATATCAGATTATACTTGATTTAGAGGCGGAACAGGCAGAAATTACAAATCAAATCCAAAATCATGAAGATGAGATCTTACAGGCAAAAAAGTATCTTCAATCACTTTACGAAAAAGAAGATATTGATGTGAAAATATTCTCACCCCGAAATGTTGAAAGCCGCTATCAGGGAGATATAAAGAAAGGTAAAGATCAGGTACATATTCTTGAAAAGAAAAATCAGTCCCTTTATCACAATTTGAATGTGATCAAAAAACGCCTTATGATACTGAGGGAAGTGTGGGAAGAAAATGACAGTGATGTCATTGATAAAGGGAATGATTCCGCCCCGCAGGATGGAATTGACGATACAGATATCACGTATATTGTACAGGCATTAAATAATGACAGGAAGAAGATTGCGGGTGATCTGCACGATACCATTGTGCAGGACCTTGTACATATGATCCACAAAGTTGAACTTTGCAGCAGATATATGGATCAGGATTTGGTTCAGGCAAAATTAGAGTTATTATCGATTGAAAAAAATCTGCGTGAGACAATACAGAAAGCACGGAATTTTATTAGTGATCTCAGACCAATGATATTCGATGATTTTGGTTTTAGGGAGACGATAGTTAATGCAATTGAAGAAATTCAAAAAAATACTTCCATGGAGATTACTGCGGATATTGATGAGCTGAATGGTGTTAATAATGATAAATGTATTGTTCTTTATAGGGTCGCGATAGAGCTATTGCGCAATGCAGTGATTCATTCGGGTGGAAGTCATGTTTCCTTTACCGTAAAAAAGGAAAATGATGTGATCAGGATGACAGTAGAAGATGATGGACATGGTTTTTGTACGAATGATGATACGGATAAACATTTTGGGTTAGAGCTTGTAAGAGAAAGAGTTTATTTGATCGGTGGTACTACACATATTGATAGTACGGATCAGGGTACTTGCGTACAGATTATTGTAAAGTAAGTGTACGTAAAATGCGGCATGGGAAAAAGAGTATATGGATTATCATTATCACGATATTGAGAGGATCAGAAATGGAGGATGTGACATGATAAAAATAATGCTGGTTGATGATCATGAGATGGTACGGGAAGGAATAAAGCAATTGATCGAATTTGACGGAGATATTAAAGTGATCGCACAGGCGTCGAAGGGAGAAGACTGCTTAAAGCTTCTCCAGTCAGAATTGCCGGATATTATTTTGTTGGATGTGAATATGATTGGGATGAACGGAATTGATGTTTTGAAAGAAATCCGCAGGAATCGTATTCCGGTAAAAGTTGCCATGCTCACAGTTCATAATGAAGTAGAGTATTTGGTGAGCCTTGTAGATATTGGCGTGGAAGGATATATCTTAAAGGACTCCAGTTCTGCGGAATTGGTAAAAGCAATCAAACATATCTATCAGGGTGAAACGTATATTCAACCTGATCTGATTCCTGCACTTAATTCCCGTCTGATCCATCGTGATGAAGATCAGGAGAAGATCGACGCTTTAACAAGACGGGAATTAGAGGTGCTAAAATTAGTGGCAAAGGGTCATTTTAATAAGGAAATTGCCATTCAGCTTGACATCAGCGAGAGAACAGTAAAAAATCACATTTCCAGTATTTTTAGAAAAATTGATGTGTCTGACCGAACACAGGCGGCTGTGTTTGCAATAAAGAATAATCTTATTAAAATATAATCAGAAAGAGTATAACAGGTCATTGATGATCGTACATGGCTCGGATTGTTTCGTATGCAATAATCTTACCCAATATTTCATAACCCATGGTGTTTGGGTGGCAGTTATCAGAAAAATAGGATTCTCTTACATTCGGGTCAAGTGCTGAAAGAATATGCTTTGCAGGCAGATCAATGACATGAAAGCCATGACTTGCAGCAAGATTTCGTTCCACGTTTCTGATTATGTCAAAATCATCATATGGTTCCATTCCCATATGTTCGGCGGGGTCCATAGGTATAATGAAAAATATCTCTGCATTCGGATAATATTCTTTTAGATTTTCACAAAGCCAGTTAAAATCATATATAAAGGTGATTGGAGTATTGAGATCTCCAAGTTTACATTTATAGCCATAGAACCAGTCGTTTGTTCCGCCCATAATAAAAACGGCATCCGCGGGTTCATAATCCACAATTCTTTTGCACATTGCAAAAGGACCGCTTCCCCATATGGTGGAACCGCCGATTCCTTCGTTTTCAACGTCAGTCCGAAACAGGGTTCCGAGAATTTCCGGATAATTGATTGGGTAAGGCTCTTCTTCTCCAGTCTGTACACCAAGCGTTACACTATCTCCGACGCATAATATCCGATTCCACCCCAGATCGATCTTTGTGGAACAAAAGAAATCAACAGCTTCGTGATAATAATAATCCGTATATTCTTTTGATGCCATACTATCAATGAGAGCTTGTTCTTCTTCTATGCTTGGAAAAGTAACATTTTCTAAGCAAGTATATTCAAATTTTTTTTGACTTTCTTTGTCTATCCTATTAGTTTCTTTATCAGCTGATACAATAAGGTTCTGTTGGAATAATAGACATATACAAATAACAAAGCAAAAAGCTTTTTTTAAGTATTTCATAGGAATGCCTTTCTTTTCATTTTATTAGACGGTTTTGTTGTATGAATTGTTTCATGTGAAGTTTCATGTGAAGATTGTTTCATGTGAAACAATTCATATGTAACATTTTGGTCTTTCATAAAGAATATATTCTTTTTCTGTTTTTTTATATCTAAAGTCTATCGCGCAATTTGCAAATCTGTTGTTTCTTTATTACAGCGGGTGACATCAGATAGCTGTCTGTTATTTAGCAACTGCCAGAGAGTCAAATATGTTATAGAAACTTTGTTTACGGAAATTTTTTTGTTACAGTTATGACGTATAATCAATATCTAGTAAGAAATAATTCAATGTTTCACGTGAAACATTTATATACAAATTTTTCTAAGCACGATATTTATGTTTCACGTGAAACATTTTCCACAATATATTGTGATACTAATCGTGAAACATTGTTTATATAATCTGTGAAACATAAAAATTCTGCAATCTAATAATGAGATAACCACTAAATATAGATTTTATAAATACTTATCGGTTATAACGGAGAATAATTTAATAAAATATTCTATGATTCTATGGTAGAAACTCAAACAAAATAGTGTTATAATCGTTACGAGAATTTAAGAGAAATATTCGAGAGAACTCCTGAAGAAAGGAATAACAATGGGTAAAATTATTGCAATTGCAAACCAAAAAGGAGGAGTAGGAAAAACCACAACCTCTATCAATCTATCAGCAGCTTTGGCATCAAAAGGAAAAAAAGTTCTTGTGATCGATACTGATCCACAGGGAAATACAACAAGCGGGTTTGGAATTAATAAGAATGAATTAGAAAACACCATCTATGAATTGATATTGGGTGATTGTTCCATTCGGGACTGCATTATTGAGAATGCTATTCAGAATGTTGATATGATTCCGTCAAACGTCAATCTGGCTGCATCGGAAATCGAATTGATTGGTGTGGATAAGAAAGAGTTTATTCTTAAAAATGAGGTAGATTATATAAAAGATAAGTATGATTACATTATCATAGATTGTCCGCCTTCTTTGAATATGTTGACGATCAATGCCATGACCACGTCGGATTCGGTGCTTGTACCGATTCAATGTGAATACTATGCGTTGGAGGGGCTGAGTCAGTTGATACATACCGTGAATTTGGTCAAAGAGCGCTTAAATCCGGAATTAGATTTGGAAGGTGTTCTTTTTACAATGTATGATGCCAGAACCAATCTTTCCATGCAGGTTGTGGAAAATGTGAAAGCAAACTTAAAGGCGCGCGTATACGAAACGATGATACCAAGAAATATCCGATTGGCTGAGGCGCCGAGTTATGGAATGCCCATTAGTATGTATGATCCAAAGTCAGCAGGCGCAGAGGCGTATATGAATCTGGCGGATGAAATTATTGGCGGAAAGGGTGAATAACATGGCGACGAAGAGATTGGGAAAAGGGTTAGACGCGCTGATTCCGGCAGGGCTTGGTGTGGACACAACATCGAATAAATCAGATACGGCGAATACAAAAAGTGACAATCAGGCGGAATCATCGGAAACACTTGTTAAGATCACTATGGTTGAACCAAACAGAGATCAGCCGAGAAAAAATTTTGATGAGGATGCTTTACAGGAACTTGCCGACTCTATCAAACAATTTGGTCTCTTGCAGCCAATTCTTGTTCAACAGAGAGACGGGTACTATGAAATCGTGGCAGGAGAGCGCCGCTGGCGTGCGGCAAAACTGGCCGGGTTAAAAGAAGTTCCTGTCATTATCCGCAATTTGACAGAGCAGGAGATTGTTGAAATCTCGTTGATAGAAAATATACAGCGGGAAAATCTGAATCCAATCGAAGAGGCACAGGCATATAAAAAGTTACTGACGGAATTTGACTTAAAGCAGGACGAAGTGGCGGAGCGTGTGTCAAAAAGTCGTGCTGCCGTCACAAATTCCATGCGTCTTTTGAAATTATCTGATGAGGTTCAGCAAATGGTTATCAGCGAAATGATCTCAACCGGACATGCCCGTGCGCTGCTGGCCATTGAAAATGCTGACGAACAATATGCTTTGGCACAGAGGATTTTTGATGAAAAGCTGAGTGTGCGGGATATTGAGAAGATCGTAAAATCCATTGGTAAACCTGTGAAGGAGAAAAAAGAAAAAGAGAAAAATGAGAGTCTTGAGGCGGTTTATCAGGATATTCAGGAAAAACTAAAGCAGCGTTTCGCAACAAAAGTCGCCGTGAGTGGCAAGGGCGATGGCACAGGTAAGATTGAAATTGAATTTTATTCCCACGATGATCTGGAAAGAATTTTAGATACTCTTAATAAAGTGAATTCTTAAAACGGAGAAAAACACAAATGAATAGTGAACTGTTAAACAGGATAGGTTTGGGAAATTTAGATATTGCATATGTATTGATTGGGATCATCGTCTTATTTTTGGTTCTATTAATTATATTGATCATAGCTCTTGTGCAATTATCAAAAATGAAGAAGAGAATCAATTGCTTTATGAAAGGAGCAAAAGCGGCATCACTGGAATCAGATATTGTTGCAATCAAAAATGATAATGATTATCTGAAACGTTCCGCAGAACAAAACAGAAAAGACATTCGAAAGATTTATCATAATCTTGCCATTACCTATCAAAAGGCAGGTATTGTTAAATATGATGCCTTTAAGGAAATGGGAGGAAAGCTTAGCTTCAGCCTTGCCCTTCTCAACGATAAGGATGATGGGTTTATCTTAAATTCCGTCCACAGCAGCGATGGCTGTTATTCTTACACGAAAGAGATCACGGCAGGTACTTGTGCGATCGATCTTGGAGAAGAAGAAAAAGAGGCACTTGAAAAGGCAATGAACTCTAAGCGAAAGTGAGGATCATAACGCAAAAATATCAAAAAAGCGTATGAATTATCGATTGATCTGTGAGCAGCAAAATGAATAAAATTTCAGCGGAAAAGGATATGGGGCCAATTGAAACTGACGAAGGTAGATGAACTTGAAGAGGGAAATGTTCTTGAACAGGATATCATGACAAGGGATTATCAGGTCCTGCTTGGAAGTGGTACTGTTCTAAAAAAAGATTATATCATAAAGCTGAAAGAACTGGGAATAAAGGAAGTTTTTATCCATGATGAGTTAAAAATCCCAATGAAGGAGATTGTCATACTGCGTAATGAAATGGAGCAAAGCTTTCATGACAAGCTGCGTGATGTGATGGAGAAGCATACTTATCTGCATAATGATAAGCTGCAGGAACTTTGTCAGACAGCCGATGCTATTATTACAGAAATATTGACGGAAGATCATGTACTTGATAAGGTTTATGATATTAAGGAGCGAAGCGCGGATCTCTATGAGCATTCGATCAGCTTGTGTACACTCGTTACACTGGTTGCACTAAAATATTCTTTTACGAGCGATAAAGTTCATGATATGGGTGTCGCATGTCTGCTGCATGATTTAGGACTCCGGTATCTGACGATCGACTACCGGAATACTGATATGGCAGATATGCCCGACTTGGGATTTACCGAATATAAAAAGCATCCCGTCTATGCCTATACCTCATTAAAGAATGAGTTATGGCTGTCAAATGATAGTAAAAATATGATTCTAATGCATCATGAGTTTATGGATGGTTCAGGTTACCCGTTACATGCGACATCAATTCCGCTGGCAATACAGATCATTACGATCTGTGATATGTTTGATGAAATGATCAGTGGAATCGGATATCGTCAGGTAAAGGTCCGGGAGGCAGTCGAGTTTCTTAGGACGGCAACAAATCAATTATTTCCGCAGAAACTGGTAGAAAATTTTCTGAATTTTATAGCGATCTATCCGGTTGGTACTATGGTAAAGATCAGTACGGGTGAACAGGCAATTGTGATCAAACAGAATCATGCGTTTCCCGACCGTCCGATCGTCCGCATTATTCAGGATAGAAGCGGCAAGACTGTTACAGAGGAGATCGTGAGAGATCTTGTAATTGAGCAGTCCATATTTGTGGAACAGGCAATATAAATAAAATCAAAGATTTTTTACTTCAACCCGGCAATATCACAGACAGACTGGATTGAATATGATTTGGCATGAAAGATGAAAATGAGCGATAGAGACAATGGGAGGAGACAGATAAGATGATCGACATTAAATTTTTAAGAGAGAATCCGGAGGCAGTCAAAGAAAATATCCGCAAGAAGTTTCAGGATGAGAAGCTTCCGCTTGTAGATGAGGTAATCGCCCTGGATGCCGAGGCAAGAAAGACACAGCAGGAGGCAGATACACTCCGGGCGAATCGCAACAAGCTTTCCAAACAGATCGGCGCTTTGATGGGGCAGGGCAAAAAAGAAGAAGCCGGGGCGGTCAAACAGCAGGTCGCTGATCAGGCAAAGAAGCTAGAAGAGCTTTCCGTAAAGGAAACGGAGCTCAGTGAGAAAATCACGAAGATCATGATGACGATACCGAATATCATTGACCCGTCCGTTCCGATCGGTAAGAATGATACCGAGAATGTTGAAGTAACAAAATACGGAGAGCCGGTCGTTCCCGATTTTGAGATCCCTTATCATACCGAGATCATGGAGCGCCTAAACGGAATTGATTTGGACAGTGCGAGAAAGGTTGCAGGCAATGGTTTTTATTATTTGATGGGAGATATTGCGAGACTCCACTCGGCAGTCATCTCTTACGCGAGAGATTTTATGATCGACCGCGGTTTTACTTATTGCGTGCCGCCGTTTATGATCCGCAGCAGCGTTGTGACCGGCGTTATGAGTTTTGCCGAAATGGATGCAATGATGTATAAAATTGAAGGAGAAGATCTTTACCTCATCGGCACGAGCGAGCATTCGATGATCGGTAAATTTATTGATACGATCCTGCCGGAACAGGAACTGCCGAAGACGTTGACAAGCTATTCGCCCTGCTTCCGGAAAGAAAAAGGCGCGCACGGTATTGAGGAGCGCGGCATTTACCGGATTCATCAGTTTGAAAAACAGGAAATGATCGTCGTCTGCAGACCGGAGGAATCCCCGATGTGGTTTGATAAGCTGTGGCAGAATACGGTCGATCTGTTCCGTTCCATGGACATTCCGGTCCGGACGCTGGAGTGCTGCTCCGGTGATCTGGCGGACTTAAAGGTGAAATCCTTCGATGTCGAGGCGTGGTCGCCAAGACAGCAGAAATATTTTGAGGTCGGAAGCTGCTCGAATCTTGGCGATGCACAGGCAAGAAGATTGAAGATCAGAGTAAACGGTGAGGATGGCAAAAAGTATTTTGCACATACATTGAATAATACAGTGGCAGCGCCGCCGAGAATGTTGATCGCATTTTTGGAAAACAATCTACAGGCGGACGGTTCTATCCGGATACCGGAGGTACTTCGACCTTATATGGGCGGAAAGGCTGAGATCCGCTAGAGAGAGGTGTGCTTTGCATAGATATTTACGGGCGATTGGTTTTTCCCAAATCACGACAAAAAAGCAGCTTCGTGAACTGATTACCTATTCGATTCAGAGAGCGACCGAAAAAAGTTATACTTCAGGAACAGAGGATGACTCTATGTTCGCAGAGTTTAGTATGGCTTGCGGGGAACGCATTGGTATTACAGTTCGCGGAGAATTTGACGAGACGAATAATTTTACCTACGATTATTATTTTCCCTATGTACGCGGGGAGGGTGTCACGACGCAGGAGGACGTTTCGGTTGAGCGCCATGCGGCGCAGGAATCCTATGCGGGTGTCTGCGATGATATGAAGGTTGGCGTTACATTGATTTTTTATATGCAGAATATCGTACCCTATATCCGGGCAAAAAATTTAAGCCTGCTGCCGGTAAGAGGAACGACCCTGACACTTTCGGCTTTGTGCACTTCCGGTACGATCATGATGCCGATCATTAAAAGTGAGAAACAGAAAGCAAGCGTAAAAAAAGCTACGGCAGACCGCTATTCGCTTTTAGCTGCGGCGAGGCGCGGGGATGAGGAAGCGATCGAGAGCCTGACATTGGAAGATATGGATACGTATACCGCCATTTCGCGTAAGATCCACACACAGGATGTCTATTCGCTTGTTGACACCTATTTTATGCCATACGGCGTTGAATGCGATCAATATTCTCTTTTAGGCGAGATCATGGAGTGTCGGGCGGTCACAAATGTGATCACTTCGGAACAGGTCTATATTCTGACTGTTAATTGCAACGAATTGATTTTTGATGTCTGCATCAATAGCTGTGATCTGCTTGGAGAGCCGGCTGTAGGCAGACGTTTTAAGGGGATTTTATGGCTGCAGGGGTATCTCCACTTTCCGGGATAAAAAGAGCGATAAGAGCAGGAGAAAAAGACCGTTGCCGTCTTGACGTTTTAGGCGTCGTCCGCTATACTATTTTTATGCCTGCGGTGACAGGTGAGATTTCAAAGTTTGGAGTGGCAGCAGTACATTGATCTGATAGAAAACGATGAGTGAGGAATATGATGAAACTCGAAGGGCAGCATATTTATCTTGCTATGTTGGAGCGCAGGGACTGCAAAAAACTGTGGAACGATTTTGAATACGATTTTGATTGTCCGGCTGAAGAATTCAACATCGGGCATTCCGATGAAAAAGCGGACGGGTGGTTTGATGAGATTCAAAAGCTTCAGGGAAACCAAAATGTACGATTGGGTATTTTTCTGAATGACGGAACCGTGATCGGAGACGTTGCTTTGCAGGATATCGACCGCATAAACCGCAGTTGCACAGTCGGCATGGGGATCGCAAAGATTGCAAACCGCAGTAAAGGCTACGGCAGGGAGGCAATCACGCTGATGCTCTATTACGGTTTCCGGTTCCTTGGCATGGAGCGTATATCCGCGAACACGCTGGAGATCAATATCGGGGCGCAGAAAGCGCTGGAGCGCTGTGGTTTTATTTTGGAGGGACGCGAGCGCAAAGCAGTTTACTTAAACGGAAATAAATTTGACAGACTGCATTATTCGATTTTGAAAGAGGAATATATGCCGTCCGCCTGAATTTCATATCCTGTTGGTGTAGCACAGTGGATAGTGCAGCCGCCTCCTAAGCGGAAGATCGGGTGTTCGAGTCACCTCACCAACGCTGCAAATCACGCCGGGAATCTTGTAAACGCAGGGTTTTCGGCGTTTCTTATGGGGTACAATTTGTACCCCGGTTCAAATGATTGCTACAGAAAGCGGAAAATAAGAGATATTTCAGTTATCGTCCGGATTTGACAATAAATTTTCATCATAAAGGATATAATACTTCTCTGATACTATAATTTCTGTACCGAAGTCCAGCTCAAAAATTATTTGCTTACCTAAAGCCATAATTTTTTCTGATTCCATTCTAATCCCTCTCCGTATCAAAGTTGATATGTTTCAAATCTACGTATATTTATATCTTACCCGCAACCGTGGTTGCCTTCTACCGTCTTTTGGGAACTTAGTCGTAGCGCACTTTTTTAGTATTCAAAATAGGAATATAACAGCATTCAATATAGGTATTTGCTATAACCTCATTCTACAGCTATACTAAAGTCAGGAAATAAAAGATTCTGTTTCGAGTCTTTATGATTTTATAGGGCGAAAGTTATGATATGGCGGCGATAGCACAGAAAGAAAATAGTATGAGTACACTTCATGCATTCGTTCAGAAAACGTAGAATTTATGGGTGCATTGCCAGCGTCAAGGTGGTATGATAATAGCAGCTTCAGGTAACAGGAAATTTTATGAAAATAGGAAAACCTAAGGTAGAACGGGGGATGGCAATGATCTACGACTTTGACAAAATCATAAACAGACGCGGCACGAACAGTATCAAATGGGATGTCCCTGAAACCGAGCTCCCGATGTGGGTTGCGGATATGGATTTCGAGACGGCGCCGGAAATTAGGGAGGCGCTTATGAAACGGGCGCAGCATGGCATATTCGGCTATGCCGGTCTGCCTAAGGAGTGGTATGACGCATATACCGGCTGGTGGGAGACGCGGCATCATTTTAAGATGGAGAAAGAATGGCTGATGTTTACGACCGGGGTGGTAGCCGGGATTTCCTGCGCCGTTCGCAAGCTCACGGATGTCGGTGACAATGTGCTCATACAGACACCCGTTTACAATACGTTTTTTTATTCCATCGCCAATAATGGAAGAAACATCGCAAAATCTCCGCTCATTTATGACGGGGAGCAGTACCGGATGGATTTTGACGATCTGGAAAAGAAATTGGCGGACCCGCAGACGACGATGATGATCCTCTGCAATCCGCATAATCCGGTTGGAAAGATCTGGGACAGGGAGACGCTTGCAAAAGTCGGGGAATTGTGTAAAAAGCACCATGTTATTGTGCTTTCCGATGAGATCCACTGTGATCTGACTGCTCCCGGACAGGAGTATATTCCGTTTGCGTCCGTATCCGATGTGTGCAGGCAGATCAGTATAACCTGTATTGCACCGACGAAGACATTTAATCTGGCGGGTATTCAGACGGCGGCGGTTTTTGCGGCAGATGAAGAATTGCGCCATAAAATGTGGTGGGCGCTGCATGTGGATGAAGTAGCGGATCCGAATGTGTTTGCGGTCGATGCAGCGATCGCCGCGTTCACAAAGGGTGGACCGTGGCTTGATGCGCTGCGGGAATATATCGAGGGGAATAAAAATTATGTCTTTGCTTTTTTGACGGAAAATCTGCCGGACATAAAACCAATCACGGCGGATGCGACATATCTGATGTGGCTGGACTGCCGTGGACTAAAGAAAAGCGGCAGCCATGCAGCGCATGACTGCGGTGAACAGGAGAACGGACAGGGGAAACCGTGCGGGCATTCTACAGAGAAACCGGAGTTTTGCCGGTTCCTGAGGGAAAAGACAGGTCTGTTCCTGAACGACGGCAGTCAGTACGGAACGGACGGCGAAGGGTTTCTGCGCATGAACTTAGCCTGCCCGCGCAGTCTGGTAGAAGACGGCTTAAAGCGGCTTTTAGAAGGCGCCGGGGCATATCTGAAAATGTTATCTTAATTTTTTGGAAAAATACAGATTCAGGTCGTCATCGTTACAGCAGGAGGCGTACGGTTCACAGACCCGGTCCTGAAACCATACGCCGCTGCCGTCAGGCAGATAACCGCGCCGGACATACATTCTCTGCGCGCTGCCGTAGCCGCTGTGCAGACCGACGCCGAGGTAAACCGTATCTGCATAGTTTGACGCGATCTGTTCGGCGGCATCCATAAGGCGGCTGCCGATCCCGTGGCGGCGGTATTTTTCGAGTACACCGAAATCCACGATTTCGGGCAGACCCTGATTTGCAAAGGCACCCCATTTGGAATCGGGATAAATATTGATATATCCGGCAATATTGCCCTGATATTCCGCAGCCAGCGAGACGGATCTTCCTTCCGCCTGATCGCGCAGCCGCAGCAGGTATTTATCAATGGAAGCCTCCCAGCCCTGGGCAATTTCTTCATCGGTGATGACCCGGGCATCGCTTTCGCGCAGATCCCGGATCAGGACATCGTTATCCTGATAATAGACCATAGAAAATATCCTCCTGTTTTTCTTTTTGTATACGTCGAAATGTTCGCGTCGTTTGTTTTCCTTTTGCGGTTATGATATATGAGTTATAATATATGAAAACACAAAAAAGTAAGAAATGCAAGAATTCTATGTTATACTGAATGTATCACGCAGACTGTCGGGCAATATCGGCGAAAGAATAAAAAAGTCAGGGGATTACTGAAAGGGGAAATAGGTAGAAAAATCATAGATTTGTCTACCGGCAAATTTGTGCTGACACCCAAATTCGCGGGCTATTGGCGGCATGGAGGATTCGTATGAATACAGAATTGGAGCAGGTGATAACAGAAGTCGGTAAAGTCGTAAAGGGAAAAGACCCCGTTATCCGCAAAGTGTTAGGCGCGATTCTTGCGGGCGGTCATGTTCTGCTGGAGGATATACCGGGTGTCGGCAAGACGACGCTTGCGATGGCGCTCGGCAGGGCAATGAAATTAGATTACAGAAGGATGCAGTTTACCCCTGACGTGCTTCCGAGCGATATTGTAGGGTTTACTATGTACAACTCACAGAGCGGCGGCTTTGAATATAAGGAAGGTGCGGTATTCTGTAATCTGTTTCTGGCGGATGAATTGAACCGGACATCTTCAAAAACACAGTCGGCGCTTTTGGAGGTCATGGAGGAAGCGCGCGTGACCGTGGACGGAGTCACGCACATGCTGCCGACACCGTTTACGGTCATTGCCACAGAGAATCCGTTCGGCGCATCCGGCACACAGCGTCTGCCGGAGTCGCAGCTTGACCGTTTTTTAGTCTGTCTGAACATGGGCTATCCTTCGCATGAAGCCGCGCTTGAGGTCTTAAAAGGCAGCGTCGGCAGAAGTCTTGATAAGGTACAGAGCGTACTGTCCGTTGATCGTCTGATGGAGCTACGGGCATGTGCGGATACACTCCATGTGGAAGATAGCATTTACGAATACATTCTGAATCTGACCGAAGCGACGAGACGGGATCCGCGGATCGCACTGGGGATCAGCCCGCGCGGCAGTATTGCGCTCTTAAAAATGGCGAAAGCGACTGCGCTGATGCGGGGCGGTGATTTTGTGATTCCCGAAGACGTACTGGCGGTCATCGAAAATGTATGGGTACACCGCATTCACTTAAACGCAAAGGCGAAAGCAGAGGGTATGGATGCGGCGCAGGTGATCTTTGAGTTGACGGAAAGGATACATGCGGTTTGATGAAAGGCGGGCTTAGACTGAGTTTCAGGGGAACACTGCGCTTTTGCACGGTTTTGCTTGTTACGGCGTGGCTGTGGTGGTATTTTCGCAGCTATTTTTTGCTTGTTGCGCTGGTGTTGATCGTTTTTAGCGCGCTTGCGTCCGTATTTCTTTTTTGGAAAAAGAAGGATGGCGTCTGTGCGCGGGCGGAGCTGCCCGCTGACCGCGCGGCACGCGGAAAGCCGTTCCCGTTTTTGATCATGATTGACAATCAGAGTCGGTTTATAAGCTTTGGCGCAGTGCTTGAGTACCGGTTCGGCAATGTGTTCACGCAGGGATATGAGACAAAGCAGGGACGGATCTTTATCGCGCCGCGGAAAGGCGCCTGCATGACCTGGCGGTTAGAGAGCGGGTATGCAGGGAGGATCTATGTAATGCTTACAAAGTTTATCGTGTTCGATGCTTTTCATATTATGGAATATACGGCTTGTCCTAAAAAGGATGCATGGACGATGATCTATCCTGTCCGCGATACCAGTGAGGAGGACAATCTTTCGAATATTATAGAAGGGTTTCCGGCTGAGGAGGAGACGAAGAAGCGGGGAACGGAATATAATCCGGATTATGAGGTGCGCGAGTATGCAGCGGGTGATGAATTAAAAAATATTCACTGGAAGCTGACGGCAAAACGGGACCGTCTGATGGTGCGCGAGCGTCTTGCGGCGGGCAGGGAGAAAATCAATGTGTTACTGCCGCTCGGACAGGAAAAAGAGGAAAATGACCGGCTGATGGATTCGTTCAGCAGCGTGTGCGCGCTTCTCATCACAAAGGGGTATCCGGTACAGATTTTTTGGCAGGGTCAGGGAAAAGACTTACGGTCGGGCTATGCCGCGGAACAAGGTGAATTAGACGGGATCACCGCTGAAATATTAAGTGCGGACGGTTTCAAGCAGCCGGAGGAGGCAGCGCAGCAGATGGCGATCCTGCATCCCGGTGACGCTTACATTCTGATCCAGACAGGGACATATGAGGGTGCGTATGTTCGGAATTAAGAAAAAAAACCTAAAGGAACGATCGGATGTGCGGCTTCTTGTGCCGGAAACGAAGGCGCGCTATGATAGTAAAGCGGCGCTTGCGAAGGCGACGCTGGTTTTTTTGCTTGTTTACGGGTCGATCGGAGGCTTTTTATCCGCATACGGGATCGACTTTCAAAAAGAACAATGTATTTCTGCCATATTCTTTCTCTCGCTTCTGCTCAGCGCAGTTTATGAAACAAAGCGTAAATGGGCGGTAAATCTCGTCAATATTCTGGTCTTTGTGCTGTATGTCTATATAGCTCTTCGAAAATTCTGGGCGATCAACAGCGGCTATTACGCGATCATCAACACAATATTAAGCGAGGCGCAGCGTTATCTCGGCGTCACGGGCAGAACGGAATACGGACTTGTCGTTGAAAATGAGACCGCCGCCGTGACAGGCTTTGTGCTGTTTCTTGGTATGGTCGGGACCATCTTGCTGCAGATCCGCCTTCATCATAAGGCAAGTCTGTTTACGACAGTTATGCTGACGCTGCCGTTATATGCGATTCCCTTCTATTTTGAAAAAGTACCCGGTACGGGATATATAATGCTTTTGTTTACAGGATATGCAGTAGTAGCGGCGCTGCAGGGGGCGGGTGCATGGGAGGATTTATCCGGTCAGACACGGCATATTCTTCCATCCATGCTGCTTTTTACTGTCATGACCGTGCAGCTGACCGCGCTTGTATTGCCGCGGGAGGGATATGCCGCCTTGGTCCGTGCCAATGCCATAAAAAAAGCATCGGAGCGGCAGATGGCAAATATCGTGCGCTTCGGACTGCCGGCACTGTTCGGGCAGGGAGGGAATGGCGCGGGCGTGAGCGGCGGTTTGCTGGGAAAGGGATACTCCGTCATGCCGGATTATGAAACGGATCTGGTCGTGCGCTATACCCCCTACGATTATGAGCCGGTATACTTAAAGGCGTTCACCGGAAAAGATTATATGGGCGACCGCTGGACGAGGGCGGACGATGATGATGCATGGATGGAACAAACCGTAGCGGCAAGGGCTGACTGTTATGTGCAGGGTAATCCCGACGGGACCGGTATGGGATGGGAGTATTTTGAATTTCATCCTGCGGCGGAAGCGCCGGAGAATGTGCCGGTTACCGATGCGGCGCGGGATCTTAGGGCGGATGGATCGGCAGACAGCGCAGCGCGGGATCTTGGGGCGGAAGATCTGACAGACGGTGCAGCGCCTGCTCCCGGGGCGGAAGATCCGGCAGACAATGCAGCGCCGGAGCAGGGCTGCGGTATCATGGAAATCGATAATGTCGGAGCTGCCGCCGGGTATGAGTACCGTCCCTACTATACGGGAGTTGTGCGCCGGGGCGGCATGAACGCAGAATTTTTGTATTTCCCTTCCGTCACGAGACCGGACAATGCAAAAGAAGATGTGGACGAAAATTATCTGATTGTACCCGTAAGCTGTAAGCGTGCTGTGGACCGGATCTGTGTCGGGGCGGGATTTTCCGGCACACCCGGAGAAATAGCGCGGCAGATAAGGGCATATTTTGACGAACACTACACGTATACGCTGCGGCCGGGCTTTTATTATGGAGATCCTGACTATATCACGCATTTTCTGACGGAAAGCAGGCGGGGCTATTGTGCGCATTTTGCCTCGTCCGCAGTCATGCTGCTGAGATCTATGGGAATTCCCGCGAGGTATGCGGAAGGGTATGTGTTTACTTATGAGCAGGTGGTCTTAGATGGCACACTTGTGGAGAATGCGGATTATGAGCGTTATTACAGTGGTTATTCCCCGATCGGAGAGACTGCGCTTGTGGAAATTGAGGTTTCGGATGCTTCGGCGCATGCATGGGTAGAAATGTATGTGGACGGAGAGGGATGGGTCGTGTTTGACCCGACTCCGGCGGCGGACGGCGACGATGAGAGAGCTTCGTTCTGGGAGGATTTCTTAAACCGGGGCACGGAACCTGAGGATGCGGGCTTCGGGGGAAGCGATATCGGCGTCTATGTGGAGACGGCGCTTGGCGGACTGGCGTACGGCCTGCTCTGCCTTGCCGCCGCAGGTGTCTTGTATGTGACGGGGAAGTATCTGTATTTAAGGGTGAAAGAGGCGCGCATGAGCGCAAAGGAACGGGCAAAGCTGGAATACCGGCGGTTTATCGCACATCTGTCCCGCAAAAATAAAGAATTTGCCGTCCTGCGCACGATCGGCGAACAAACGGACTGGGTGAACGCGCATATGCGCCGCAGATTTACAAATGAGCAGAGGGAAGCGCTCTACAGATTATTTTTTGCAGATGAAAGGAACGCACAGCGGGATGCGGAGTGGGCGACACTGTCGAAACATTGCAGAAAGCTGCGGCATTCAGGGAAGGCGCGTTAGGGAAATACCTTCGTCAGCGTTTTATCAGGTCTTTGACGACTTCCGAGGCGATGATCAGTCCGGCGGCAGCAGGCACGAACGCGTTGCTGCCCGGAATCTGCCGTTTGTGCGAATTTTCATCAGGGTTTGTGATACCGGCCGGCGTGATGGCAGGCTCTTTGGAATAAACGACTTTGACATGTTCGATTCCTCTTTTTCGAAGTTCCCTCCGCATCACGCGCGCAAGGGGGCATACGGATGTCTCAGAGAGATCTGCGGCTTCAAAAGCGGCAGGATCCATTTTATTTCCGGCGCCCATACTGCTGATAACGGGCGTGCCTGCACGCACCGCCTGTTCAATAATCGAAAGTTTTCCGCTGACAGTATCTATGGCGTCTACGACATAGTCATATTCTTGAAAATGAAACTGCGCAGCGGTTTCAGGCAGATAGAACGTGCGATAAGTCCGGATCTGTGCATCCGGGTTGATCAAAAGACAGCGCTCCTTTGCGGCGTCTGTTTTATACTGCCCGATCGTGGCGGTCGTGGCGATGATCTGGCGGTTTAAGTTCGATACCGCGACCGTGTCGTTGTCGATGAGGTCGAGCGCGCCGACTCCGCTCCGGATCAGCGCTTCCACGACATAGCCGCCGACCCCGCCGATGCCGAATATGGCGACGCGGGAAGCTGCAAGCTTAGTAAGAGCTTCTTTTCCGATCAGCAATTCTGTTCTGCAAAATGCCTCCATAAGGATTCTCCTTTGTATCTTTAGCTGTTACAAAACCATGACGAGTGTGCCGGCGGCGATGAGCAGGGTACCGATCGCGGACTTGACCGTAAAACTCTCATGAAGAAATATAAATGCGAGAATCAGGGTAAAGACGACGCTCAGCTTGTCAATCGGGACAACCTTGGATACGTCGCCTGTCTGCAGCGCATGATAATAGCAAAGCCAGGACAGACCCGTTGCCAATCCGGAAAGAATTAAAAAGATCCAGCTTTTGGCAGTGATAGAGGAAAGACCTTTATGTGCGTTGGTCATGAAGACGATCCCCCATGCAAGGACAAGCACGACAACCGTGCGGATCGCCGTGGCAAGATTCGAGTTTACGTCCCTTATGCCGACTTTGGCGAAAATGGATGTCAGCGCGGCAAAAACCGCGGATAAGATCGCAAATAAAAACCACATAATCGTACCTCCAGTCAAAATATTGTCATTAATTCAAGAATCATTATAGCATACTCTGTAAAAATAGGATCAAGTATGATAAAATAATGGAAAACTCAACACAAGAAGGTATCGGATGAATTATATTATTTTTGACCTGGAATGGAATCAGGCGGCCAAAAAACAAGATGAAAATGCCCAAATACCGTTTGAGATCATTGAGATCGGCGCGATCAAATTAAACAGTAATTTTGAAAAGATCGGTGAGTTTTCCAGAATGATCCGTCCAAGCGTGTATCATACGATGCACTCTGTTACGCAGGGTATCATTCATATCAGTATGAGCGAGCTAAAAAAAGAACAGACCTTTGTACCCGTGATGCGGCATTTTCTAAAATGGTGCGGCGAAGACTGCTTGTATGGAACATGGGGTTCACTGGACTTGACCGAGCTTCAGCAGAATATGGATTATTACCAGTTTCCGCCGTTGTCGGACGGGCCGCTCACCTATCTCGATATCCAAAAATTGTATGCGCTAATTTATGAGCCTGAGGATGACAAGAAGCGCCGTTCATTAAAAAGCGCGGTGGAACAGTTGGGCATACCGCAGGATATTCCGTTCCACAGGGCGTTTGCCGATGCCTATTATACGGCAAAAGTATTACAGCGTATCAGCGCCGAACCGGACGCGGGGCAGATCTTAAAACGAGTCTCCTATGATGTTTACAGACTTCCGAAAACAAGAAAACAGGAAGTCCATATTATTTTTGACACTTATGCGAAATATATTTCGCGGGAATTTGAAGATAAACAGACTGCGATGGAAGACAGGGAAGTCGTCAGCACAAAATGCTATATCTGCCATAAAAACTGCCGGAAAAAGCTGCGCTGGTTTACACCGAACGGAAAGCATTATTACGCGCTTGCTTTTTGCAATAAGCATGGATTTATCAAAGGAAAGATTCGTATGAAAAAGACAGAGGGCGATAAAGTATATATTGTGAAGACCTTAAAGCTGATCAATGAGGAGCAGGCGAAAGCTGTTTGGGATAAGCAGGAACATACACGTGAGATCAGGCGGCAGCACCGCAGGGCGAAGCATGAGCATAAAGAGCAGGAATGAAAGAAAATGCTTATTGACAGAGGTTATAAAGTTTGAAAGTAAATTTTCAAATATTGATTGGTATGTGCGCTGAAGCGCACATAGGGGTATAGATATGGAAAGACTTGATGAATTGACGTGCACATATTCGACCGTGCTGTCCAGAAACGGAAAACCTTTTGTCTCTGTAATGTTTGAACGGGGGAAGGATCGTGCCGAAGGAACGGTGCCGGATTGTGTCATCACGAAAAATGAAGGTTTTACGGAAGAGGAAGTCGGAGAATTAGAAGATTATATGAAAGCGCAGAGAAAAGAGATCATTGAAGGAGCCAAACGGATTTCCGATATCCGGCATCTGCTTCAGTGAAATACCCCGCAGCAAGCTACGGGGTATTTCACTCTCGCGGCAGTCGTCAAGGTCATGCAGGCATGACTTTGACTCGTTGCTCGCGGGAATAAAGGGCTTGCAGATCAGCCCAAAATGATCTATAATAAAACATACCAATGGTATGTAAAACCGTATGGGGAGGTATACACCGCATTGGCCCGCAACAAATATCCTGAGGAAACCGTAAATTTGATCTTGGAAACGGCAATGAAATTGTTTGTGCAGAAAGGCTATGAGCACACATCGATTCAGGATATCATCGACCATCTTGGCGGTCTCAGCAAAGGCGCGATCTATCATCACTTTAAGTCGAAAGAGGATATCCTGGACGCAGTCACGACCAAATTGTCGGAAACTTCCAATCAAATGCTTTTTGAGATCCAGAACTGCCCGGGACTTACTGGAAAAGAAAAGCTGAAGAAACTGCTGACGGAATCCATCAACCGCTCCGTGCATGATGAGATTTTTGCTGCCGCGCCGAATATCGGGGCAAGTCCTGCGCTTGTGTTCAGTATTTTGAGAGGTACCGTCGATTATACCGCGCCCGTATATGTTCTGCCGATCATTGAACAGGGGATCGAGGACGGCTCAATCAGGACAGAGTATCCGAAGGAACTTGCGGAGCTGATTCTTTTGATTGGAAATGTATGGCTTGACCCGTTGATTTTTGATGATGACGCCGAAGGCGTTTACAGAAAATGTAAAATGTTCGACCAAATGCTGCGTGCCTTTGGCTTGGATATCATGGACGAGAGTATGTTTGAACGGCTTCGTGAGCTTACGGAGCTTTATCAGAATAAAAAGTAACCGCAGTTGCGGGGATTAAAAATTCTGCCCGGAAAAGGGCAGAAAAATTTTGACTTTATACATACCAACGGTCGGTATCTAAATCATATAAACAGGAGGTTTCTATTTATGAAGCAATTATTCAAACGGAATTTTACCATGGTGGTAATCGGACAGATCATCTCGTTGTTTGGCAATGCGATCTTACGGTTTGCGCTGCCGCTGTATCTGCTGCGGGAGACGGATTCGTCGTCGTTGTTTGGCGCGGTGACAGCCTGCTCTTTCATTCCGATGATCGTCTTTTCCCTGTTTGGGGGTGTGATCGCGGACAGAAAGAATAAGAGAAATATTATGGTGGTATTGGACTTTACAACAGCTTTCGTAATCTTTGTTTACTACGCAGCGCTTGGCAATGTGCCGTTTGTTCTGCTTATGATAGCGGTGCTTATGATCCTGTATGGGATTTCCGGCGCGTACCAGCCTGCAGTTCAGGCAAGTATACCGTTGCTTGTGGAACCTGATATGCTGATGAGCGGCAATGCAGTCATCAATATGGTGAGTACGCTTTCGGGGCTGCTCGGGCCGGTCATCGGGGGCGTTCTGTTTGGTGCGTTCGGCATTTTTCCAATCCTGTTCATCAGCATTGGCTGTTTTTTGATCTCGGCAGTTATGGAAATATTTATCCATATTCCTTTTGAGGAGAGAAGAGACGGAAGAAATGTGTTTCAGGCGGTGGGACGGGATTTGAGGGAATGTTTGATATTTATGAAAAAAGAGAAACCGATTTTCCTGTCAATCTTAGGGATATTGGCGTTGTTTAATTTGTTTTTGTCTGCGGCGATGATCGTGGGCATTCCCGTCATGGTCGTGCAGGTGCTTCAAATGTCTGATACAGCGCTCGGCATTACAGAGGCGGCAATGGGACTCGGCGGTCTTGCGGGTGGAATGGCAGCAGGCGCTGCGGCGCGGAAAATGCGGTTGGAAAAAGGATATCTGGCGCTGACAGCCTGCGCATGTTCGGCGCTTTTTATGGGAATGTCGCTGTTTGAGCCTGTGCCTGCCGGCGTTGGTTATGTGGTGATTACGGCAGCCAGTTTCGCGGGCATGTGCGCGTCGACCATGTTCAGCGTTTCCATGCTCACAGTGGTGGGGCAGCAGACACCGCCGCAGCTTCTTGGAAAGATCATGGCAGTCATCATGGCAGTCGCAAGCTGCTCGCAGCCTTTAGGTCAGGCATGCTACGGTGTACTGTTCGATTTGCTTTCCGGGAAGCCGTATGTAGTCATGATCGGCGCTGCGGCGGCATCCATGCTGGTTGCGCTTTATTCGAAACGGATCTTTGCACGGTTTGGAGAACTGGTGAAGTCCTGATACAAAAATTCTGTCAAGCCGTGCGGTATGCCAAGGTCTGCAGTATTTTGGCAATTTCATTGAATTATGCCGGTCGCGGCTGACCGCTCCGGAATGTTACAGCGTCTCAGCAGCTTTGCCGAATTATATCAGTGACGGCTCAGCCGGCAGCGATTCCGGCTGAGCGTCTCAGAATCTTACAACGTTACGACAATTTTGCCGGAAGGCTGTGTGATGACCGTATCGTTTCCGTCAGTCGTGAAGCTGCCGCCGCTTACTTCGGATGCGGTTACATTTACGAGACGGATCGTGCAAGAGCCCTGCGTATGGAGCGTGACCGTGATCCGGTTTTTGTCCCGGCATGCAGTTACCGATAAGGCTTCTTTGTTGTCCGTGCCGTAGACGACAGCGGATGTTTCCACTCCGTTAAGGAGCTGGTACATACGGATCTCGGCGCCGTCGGCATAATCGTAGTCGGGTCTGTCGTCATGCGCGCCGAGTACGACGATCGAGTTTTCTTTTACCAGTAACGGAATGCTTAAGTAGCCGTGTTTTTCCGTGATCCACTGCCCGCCGTTTTTGACCTCACCGGTAAAGAAGTCTGTCCAGACGCCCTTCGGCAGATAATATTCCGCCATGCTTTGGTCATTAAAGATTGGCGCGACGAGCAGGCTGTCCCCGAGCATATACTGTTTGTCAAGATAATGACAGGTCTTATCTTCGGTAAATTCCATGACCATGCTGCGCATACACGGGATGCCGGTTTGGTTTGCCGTTACGGCAGCTGCATACAGGTACGGCATGATGCGTGCTTTCAGTCTGGTGAAAAACCGCACGACATCGACCGCTTCCTCGTCATAGACCCAGGGAACCCGGTAGGATGAAGAGCCGTGCAGACGGCTGTGCGAGGAAAGCAGTCCGAAAGCGACCCAGCGTTTGTAGACATCGGCGGTGGAAGTACTCTCGAATCCGCCGATGTCGTGCGCCCAGAAACCAAAGCCGGACATGCAGAGCGAAAGTCCTCCGCGGAGGCTTTCTTCCATTGATTCGTAATCGCTCCAGCAGTCGCCGCCCCAGTGAACCGGGAATTTTTGACCGCCGACAGTTGCAGAACGGGCAAAAAGAACCGCCTCGCCCTTGCCGCGTTTTCTTTCTAATAATTCATAAACACATTTGTTATACAGATACGTATAATAATTATGCATTTTCTGCGGGTCGGAGCCGTCGGAATACGTGACGTTTTCGGACGGGATGCGCTCGCCGAAATCGGTTTTGAAACAGTCTACGCCCATATCGAGCAGCTTTTCTAATTCTATCTGATACCAGCGGCATGCGGCGGGGTTCGTGAAATCTACAAGTGCCATGCCCGGCTGCCACATATCCCATTGCCATACGTCGCCGTTTGTGCGCTTGACAAAATACCCTTTCTGACAGCCGACAGAAAACAGCTCGGATTCCTGTCCGATATAAGGGTTGATCCAGACGCAGATGTTCAATCCCTTTTCTTTGATGCGTGTAAGCATGCCCTCCGGGTCAGGAAAAACGCGGTCATCCCAAATGAAATTACTCCAATGAAATTCTTTCATCCAGAAACAGTCAAAATGAAATGTGCGAAGCGGAATGCCGCGCTCTAACATGCCGTCCACAAAGCTCATGACGGTTTCTTCGTCATAATTGGTCGTAAACGAAGTGGAAAGCCATAAGCCGAATGTCCACGGCGCGGGAAGCGCAGGTTTTCCGGTCAGGTCGGTATAATGCATGACCGTTTCTTTCATGGTCGGTCCGTTGATAAAGAAATAGTCAAGCATTCCGCCTGCAACGGAAAACTCCGTGCGCGTCACCATCTCTGTCGCGATCTCGAAAGAGACGCGCTCCGGGTGATTGACCAGCACTCCATATCCTTTATTCGACAGATAAAAGGGAATATTTTTATAAGATTGTTCCGTGCTCGTGCCGCCGTCCTCATTCCAGATATCGACCGACTGGCCGTTTTTGGTAAACGGTGTGAAGCGTTCGCCCAGACCGTAGATCAGCTCACCGACGCCAAGGGAAAGCTGCTGGCGCATATAGGTGTGTTCCGTGTCGCCTGCCGCATCGTAGGCGAGGCCTCTCCATGCGGTCTTCATGCAGGCAAGATCCCTGCCGGACGCTTTTGTAACGATTTCGCCGCCGCGTTTATAAGTCATGGAGAATTGCGCTTTTGTGATCTCTAACGAGAGGGAGCCGCTTGTTATTGTGATCATGTCCTCTGTATCCGTTACGGTAAGCGGCAATTCTTCTGTAAGTGCCAGATCAAAAGCAGGTCCCTTTTCAAGCCGCCCCATATGGTGATAAGTGCGCACGCGCAAGATTTCGGGCGCAGGGGAAGTGATGATCATGGTCAGGTTTACATAGCCCAATGTGTCCCCGCGGTGGTTGATGCGGTTTGTCGGCATGCAGAGCGTTACCTTTGACGGCTCCGCTTTGGTGAAATACACCTGCTGCGGTGCAAAGCATTCGGTACCTTCTTTTTGAAGCCAGCATCCGTTGCTGAATTTCATGATTTTGTCCTCCTATCATTTTTTTACGAATTATGATACACTGATACTTGTTCAACGGTGGCTTTATTATAGTGGATATGAAGGGAAAAGAATACACCATTATTTCGATACTTTTTTGACGTCAGAAATCAATTTTGACAATATAGTGTTAAAAACAGGTAAGTAATTAACAATTTCTGAGCATATAAGTGCAAAGAAAAAGTTTAAGACCGGCAGCAGGGGAGGCAGTCTTGGATAAAAAGAAGCATACGCGCGCAGAGAAGAGAAAAAAACATACGAGCCCGGATATGACATTGATCCATCATCTGTTCGGCAGACACGGGATCAAGCGGCAGCTTTATTTTATTTACCTGATCGCGCTGTTTGTACCGGTGACGATGCTCGGTATTTTTTTGATCATAAACACCGGAAATCTTCTTAAAAACTATTATTCTGACATGGTGGCATCCGATAATCTGCGCTTAAAGGCGATTTTTTTTGAAATCACGACACAGATGTACAATGTGTCTGAAAATGTTTGTAATGATGAACAGCTCTCGAAAGTGCTTGGTACGGATTATCCGGACGAACGTGCATTTATTACGGATGCGGATGATTTTATCAATGGAAACGGCTATCTTTACAATTATGCCGAGGTGGAAGAGCTGATGATCTATACGGACAACCCCTCGATCTGCGACCATCGGCTCTTTCAGCAGGCACAGGGTGGCGGGCAGACGGAGGATTGGTTTTTACTGGCATCGGAGCGGTCCAGTGTTCTTTGGATGCCGTTGGAGCGAAAAGATAAATATGGAAACAGCTACTGGAATCTGTGCCTGCTGCGGAGGATCCCTCTTATCAATGATCAGTATCACGCGGTGCTTGTCATTAAGATCAGCGACAATTATCTGCGTACGCGCGTGGAAAACGGTGAATACGCCACGATCGTCTGTGCAGACAACGGACAGATCGTATATGCGTCGGACCGTTCGCTCTACGGGCAGCCAATGCATATTGATGTTGATTATGACAATGCGCATTTTGCTTATGCCGATGATCTGACGGTGGACGGACAGCGCAGCATAGCGAATATCTCGACTCTCAATATGTACCAGTCTGAATCGCGGATCTATATATGTTCGCTGAATCCGCATGCATACGATGATATTTACAGGATCGTGCGTGTCTGTGTCCTGATCGTGCTGACTGCTATTCTGCTTCCGGGCATGATGATATTTGTCTTTACGCGTTATTTTACGACAAGAGTGGATCTGCTTCGGGAAGAAATGCACAAGGCCAGCCACGGTGATTATAATATTATGGCGGATTTCAGGGGGAAGGACGAGCTTTCCGAGGCGTTTGCAGACCTGCAGGTGATGGTTGAGAAGATCCAGGAGAAGGAGGCGGCGATGTATCAGTCCCAGATCGTGGAGAAAGAGCTGATGAACAAGCAGCAGGAGATGGAGTTTAAGATGCTTGCAAGCCAGATCAATCCGCATTTTCTATATAACACGCTGGAGACCATCCGCATGAACGCGTTTGCAGCCGGAGACCGTGAGGTCGCGACCGCGATCAAGCTGCTTGGGAAAAGTCTGCGCTATGTGTTGGAGAATACCGGAACGGCATCGACGACGCTTGAAAAAGAGATGAATTATATTGAAACGTATATTAAAATACAGAAACTGCGTTTTGGCAGCAGGATCGATTATCAGATTACCGTAGACGAACCGGTCAGACTGAAAGACTACCAGATTCTGCCGCTGCTTTTGCAGCCGATCGTGGAGAATGCGATCCTGCACGGTCTTGAGGAAAAAGACGCCGGGGGCAGGGTCGCCGTGCATATTTATCTTGAAGAAGACCTTCATATTGATATATCCGATAATGGCTGCGGCATGGAATTGAATCAGGTACGAAGGCTGCGCAACAGCATATTGGTGCGCAATCCCGAGATCAAATCAAGCATCGGACTTTACAATATCAATCAACGTATCAAGCTCTGTTACGGCAGCAGATACGGCATGAGCATCAGCAGCGCACCGGGTCAGGGCACGATGATCTCGCTTGTGATACCGGCAATAACAGATTCTGCCATGTAAAAAAAGACAAGTAATTGATGTAAAAAAAGACCCGTATTTTTATTGCAAAAGATATTATAAACTCATAAAGTAAATTCGTGTCATGTGCACGAGGTAACTTTTATAGGAGGGTAAAGTTATGAAAAAGACATTTAAGAAATGGCTTGTAACGCTTCTGTCTGCCATGATGGTGTTTTCATCTCTGACCATTACCGCAGCAGCCGAGGGAGAAGAATATGACTTATTCATCGGTTTTGGCGGTGACGACGCAGAGGAGAGCGGCGGCTGGGGTTTCCAGTTCAACAGCCCGAACGCGGACAATAATGTAGGCGATATTCAGGCAGTGACCGAGAAGATCAAGGTCGGCGAGACCAAGACGGTTTCTTTAACGCTTCCGGCAGAGACGCTTCATACGTACTGGATCGCACCGGTCCTCGTAGCGGAAGGCGTATCGGACTTAAGCGTTGACGTGCAGGTATCCATCGACGGCAATGATGTAACGGGCGATGTGGATTTCGCGGCAGGCGACGCATGGTGGTATGAAGGAACCGGCGAGTATGACGAGACGAAAGCGATCCGTCTTGCAGGCGGATACAACGAGTGGGGAACGCAGTATATGGAGTCCCCGGTATTCACGACGATCGAATACACGATCACGTTAAACAGCCTCACGGTTGGCGGAGACGATCCTGCGGAGGCAGGCGAGCCGGTTGAGCTGACAGGACCGTTTGATCTGTATGTCGGCTTTGGCGGCGATGCGGCAGAGAGCGGGGACTGGGGCTTCCAGTTCAACAGCCCGAATTCAGGAGATAACAAGGGCGATGTTCAGGCAGTGACCGAGAGCATTTCGGTTGGCGAGACGAAGACGGTTTCCTTAACGCTTCCGAGTGAGACGCTCCATACGTATTGGATCGCGCCGGTCATCGTAGCCGAGGGTGTGACGGACTTAAGCGCGGATGTGCAGGTATCCATCGACGGCAATGATGTGACAGGCGATGTGGATTTCGCGGCAGGCGACGCATGGTGGTATGAAGGAACCGGCGAGTTTGATGAGACGAAAGCGATCCGTCTTGCAGGCGGATATAATGAGTGGGGAACGCAGTATATTGGTGAGTCCCCGGTATTTACAACGATTGAGTACACGGTAACATTGAACAGCGTGATGGCAGGCGGTGCGGCAGCTCCGGAAGAAGAGGAGGAAACGCCCGCATCTGCGGCAGGTGCCGTTGATCTTGACGGAACCTATCATGCATACCTCGGTTTCCAGACACCGAAGTTCTCCTTCCGTAACGCATTTGATGATGCAACGTACGGCAGGGACGTAGAGGGTGATACGGACTGGTTCAATCAGGTTACGGGATGGGACGGCAACGACCCGATCACGATTCCCGGAACATTCACGGATGCGGAGATTGCAGGAAACGGCACTTACACCGTATCTGTTGACGGTCTGGAGTTCCCGGACGGAGAGTTCGCAGATCAGGAATTCATGAACCTGATCTTCCTTTCCACCGATATTCCGAACACTGAGGAGATCACGATCTCCGATATCAAGCTGACAGTTAACGGCTCTAGCGTAGATTTGGGTGCAGGTCCGATCGTAAGCCCGGATTCCGTAGATTATCTGAATATGCTTATTCAGAATATTTGGAATGACGATGTGAAAGAGCTTGGTTACTATGCAGTACCGCCCACAAGCATGAGCATTACTTTTACGGTAAGCGGCTTCAACTATGATGCGGAGGCACAGGCAGAGGAGCCGACAGAGGCACCGGCGGAGCCGGCTGATGATAACAGCGGCGATACGGCACCGGCAGAACCGACATCTACCGATGATACAAAGAAGGACGGTGGAGCAAATGTTGGTCTGATCGTTGGTATTGTTGCGGCAGTTGTTGTTGTAGCAGGTGGCGCAGGCTTCGTAGTAGCTAAGAAGAAAAAGAAATAAGAAATAAACAGAAGTTGTTATAAAAAAAGCAGTGCTATAATAGGCACTGCTTTTTTTATTGTGATCAGGGGATCCTGCCAAAAGGGAGGCGGAATTTGCGTTTCGTTCAAAAAAGTAATGTATTTTTTATCAAGTAATGACCGTATTTTATGTAATTGTTTTTCTTTATAATATTTTTATATAAAGAGCAGTTTGTAAACATTTGTTTCTGCTCTTCTTTGAAAAATGAATGAGGGAGGTAAAATATGAAGGAAGAATTATCCCCAAGAGAAAAAACCGCGAATAAACTGTATATCCCGCTCCGGATTCTTATGGTATTATCTGCGGTTTTATTATTCTTTCCTGCGATCAATCCGGCACTGATGATCACGAGCGCAGGGCAGGCAAAGGTCAGCGGAACAGCGTCGTTGTTTACTTGCGCTGTTTCTTACAGCAATCTGACGAACGGATTGAACCGGGCATTCCGTGTAGGATGGGTCAGTCAGGGGCTGTTTGTGATGTTGTATATTGCCTGTATTCTGTTAGTACTTGGAATCGCAGCCGCAGCCGCAGCGGGCTGTATGTCTGTCGGAAACCGTAAGTTAAAGAACTTAGGAAACCGGATCGCCGTTGCCGGAGGCATGTCCCAGCTGATTGGAGCGGTTTTGGTACTGGTATTTTATTATTTGATGCACGATGCCGCAGATCTGAGTAAGATCACGATGAGATTCCCGTTTTCGGTATGGATTTACATCATCATAGGCACGGCGGTGCTCATTTTGTCGATCGCAGTCATGATCCTTGTTCCAAAAGCGGATAAGAGTGAACATTATGCGATTGAATCTAAATATAAGCTGTTTTTAATGATCATGCCGTTTTTGGTGCTCTGTTTTGCGTTTTCCTATCTGCCGCTGTTTTCGTGGAGGTACGCCTTCTTTGATTATACGGCGGGCGGCGAGCTGACATGGGACAATTTTGTCGGACTTAAATGGTTCAAGATTCTGTTCCAGAATGAGGCATATACGAAGCGCCTGCTGGATGTTATGAAGAATACGCTTGCCATGAGCGGTCTTGGTCTTCTGACAAGCTGGCTTCCGATGGCGTTTGCAATCTTTCTTGCCGAGATGAAAAGCACGAAATGCCGCCGGTTCGTACAGACATTTACAACGATTCCGAACTTTATCAGCTGGGTACTGATTTATGCGATCGCGTTTGCCATCTTTAATACGGACGGCTTTATCAATACGCTGCTTCAGAGCTTTGGCGTGAATGCAACGGATAATTATCTGGGCGGAAATTCCCATATGTGGCTGAAAATGCTGGCGTGGGGAACATGGAAAGGCGTCGGCTGGAGCGCGATCATTTATATATCGGGTATTGCCGGGATTGACCAGCAGCTTTATGAGGCGGCGACTGTGGATGGTGCGGGACGGTTCCAGCGGATGTGGCATATTACACTGCCGGGCCTGCTTCCGACTTATATGGTCATGCTGATCATGTCGATTGCCGGTATCCTGAGCAATGGTATGGATCAGTACCTTGTATTTACAAATGCGCAGAATAAGTATTCATTGGAGGTGCTCGATCTCTATGTATACAATCTGGGTATCGGAAGCGGTGATATTCCTCTTTCCACGGTTGTCGGAATGATGAAATCCATTATCGCGGTTATTCTGCTCTTTGCTGCAAACCGGGTAGCGAAGTCCGTCCGCGGCGAAAATATTGTATAGGAGGTGGCAGATTATGGCGATGACAAAGCAGGAAAAGCTGGATGCGAAAGCAGAAAAGGCATATGAAAAAAAGCATAAAAGAAAATATAAGCTGACCACCGGAGACGTTATTTTTAACATATTGAATTATGGATTTTTCGGAATTTTTACATTAAGCTGTATTTTCCCGTTCTACTATATTTTCATCAATACGATCTCGAGCCGGTCAGCGGTCGCAAGAGGAGATGTGCTCTTTTATCCGATCGGACTGACGATCAAGAACTATCTGGATATTTTGAAGGTTGACGATGTATTCCAGGCATTTGGCGTGTCGGTAGCGCGTACGCTTCTCGGTACGGCGCTGATGGTGCTTGCGACAGGCTTTATCGGGTATCTTGTGACCAAGGAGGAAATGTGGCACAGAAAGTTCTGGTATCGTTTCCTGATCATTACGATGTATTTCAATGCAGGTATCATTCCGTGGTATATGAACATGAATATGCTCGGATTAACCGATCATTTTGTTGCATATATCATTCCCGGTATTGTGGCGCCCTACAATATCATACTGGTGAAGACGTATATCGAATCCATTCCTGGGGAATTGGAGGAAAGCGCATTTATGGATGGAGCCGGGTATCTGACCGTATTTTGGAAGATCGTCTGGCCGCTGTCCCGTCCGATTTTGGCGACAATCGCGATATTCGGCGCAGTCGGGCATTGGAATTCCTTTACGGATTCGCTGATCCTGATGCAGAATACGCCGAAGTTGTATACCTTGCAGCATCTGTTATATAATTACCTGAATCAGGCGACGAATATCGGAGCGGCAATGAATTCGGGAGACTCGGCAGCGGTAGCGGCTGCAGCGGAAATGTTGAATAATAAAGTCATCAAATATACAGTGGCGATGACTTCCATTATTCCGATTCTGCTTGTTTACCCGTTCATGCAGCGCTATTTTGAAAAAGGCATCATGCTTGGTGCAGTCAAGGGATAATCATGTAACAAAAAAAGGAGGATGAGACATGAAAAAGAAGTTCAGAAAACTTACAGTGCTGATTTTGGCATGTGCGATGCTGATGGGCACTGTGTCAGGCTGCGGCGGGAGTGGAAAGGACAAAACGGTCACGATCACGATCTATTCCCAGCTTGCAAACTTTTCCGGTGAGCAGACCGGATGGTCGGCAAAAATTTTTAAGGACAAATTTAATGTTGTTGTGAATATCGTACCCGATCAGGACGGCGTATTTGAGACGCGTATGGAGAACGGCAATTTAGGAGATATCGTCGTATTCGGTTCGGTTGGAGACGATTATCAGAACGCAGTCAATGCAGGGCTCTTATATGACTGGGAGGCAGATGATCTGCTTCATGAGTATGGGCCCTATATTGAAGAGCACTGCCAGAATGCGCTTGAAAATAACCGCAATATGAACGGTGGAACCATTTACGCGCTTGGCAATCAGCTTGCGACTTCCACGGAGGATATTGATAAATTCATCTATACATGGGATCTGCGCTGGGATCTGTATAAGGAGCTTGGTTATCCGGAATTCCATACGCTTGATGACCTGGTAGAAGTTCTCGCGGACATGAAGGAGCTTGCTCCGACGGACGATAACGGCAAGGAGACATATGCGATCGGTCTTTGGCCGGACTGGGACGGAACGATGGTCATGTATGTAAAGTCTTTAGCAAGTGCATTTTATGGTTACGAGGGTGATTTCCAGTTAGGACTTTACAATTATGAAAATGGTGAGTTCTATGGCGCGCTGGAGGAAGGCGGTCCGTACCTGACCTGCTTAAAGTTCTTTAACGACTTAAACCAGAGAGGTCTGATCGATCCGAACTCCATGACGAATACGTATGAGGAAATGAAGCAGAAGCTGCTTGCAAGCGGTTATTTTATGTCAATCTTTGACTATAGCGGAAGCCTGATCTATAATGAAGCACACCTTGAGGATAACAGACAGATGCTTCCGTGTGCTCCGCTTGATGCAAGCCCGATCGTATCCGGATTATCAACGCTCGGAGGTAACAGAGTATGGGCGATCGGCGCCAATACGGAGTATCCGGAGTTGTGCATGGAGATCATCAACTGGCTGTTCACGCCGGAAGGAACGATGACGTATAATTATGGACCGCAGGGCTTAAACTGGGATTATGATGAGGATGGACATCCGTACTTTACCGAGTTTGGCGAGCAGGCATATTTAGACCGCGATACGATGATGATCGGTGATTATGAAGGAACCGGAACATTTAATGATGGTGCGTTCGCATTTAATAATACGACATGGACGCTGAGTGCAGATAATCTGGATTCAAACGGTGACAAATTTGATTATCAGACATGGCCTTCTTATCAGATTCCGGCGAAGACGGATATTGAGCAGGACTGGAGAGATTACACCGGAGCGACCAATAAGCAGGAATACATGGTAGGCAGAGGTGTTTACTCGGTTGCGCCGATTTCCACTTATCAGCAGAATAAGCTGGAAGGTGAGATGAAGACGACATGGGAAGCGGTAACGGATCTGATCGTTACGTATTCGTGGCGTGCAATCTATGCAAAGGATGACGCAGAGTATGATCAGATCGTAGCAGAGATGATCGAGCAGGCAAATGCATACGGTTATCAGGATTGTCTGCAGCTGTCCATTGAACAGTCCGCGATCAGATACGAGTGTGAGCAGCAGCTGAAATAATCAGATCATAGATGACGAACAGAATCCGGAGTATATTGCGGATGTTTCTGTGAGAATAAACAGGGGGAAAGGCTGTTCTTAGGCGGATGGCCTTTCCTTGTTCTTATAAGGAGTAAGGAAAGAAAATATTGATTTCTTTATATAGGATATGCAATTGCCTGAATGAGCGGTTGATTGCAATAGGGAGGATGTCGAATGAGCTTCTTTAGTCCGGAGGGTGGTCTTTATCGGTTTATAACCCGGTTTTGGGATATTGTGAAACTGAGCGTGCTGTGGATCGTTTTCAGTCTTCCGATCGTGACGATCGGTCCTGCAACGATTGCAGTATTTTCCGTTACCATGAAAATGATCGATGAAGCGGAAGGCTATGTGGCGCACCAGTTTGTGAAAGCTTTCAAGGCAAATCTGCGAAACGGTATACCGCTTGGGCTGCTGTTTATTGCGTGTGTGGAAGTTGTTAACTTTGACTTTCAGATGTTCCAGAGAGACGGGGGCATGATGCCGCTTGTTTTCGGACTGATCGCACTCTTTGTTTTTATGATGGGGTTTGTTTATGCATTTCCCCTTTCTGCACGCTATGAGAATACGCTGTTTCGAACGATCAAGAATTCTTCGGATATTGCGACGAGGTATTTTGTACGGACACTGAGTCTGTTCTTTCTTTTGTTTGTGGAGATCATGCTCATCTTCTTTAATCTGACGACGATCTTTGTCGGTGCGCTGATCGGTCCGGGATGCATCTGTCTGACGATTTCGGGTTATGCGGTTCCGTTTTTCCGTGAGATCGAAAAAGAGGAGGGCGCCGTGATCCATAAGCAGACGGAAACAGACGCTGAGGATTAAACGCAATGATGCAGGCGGGGTAATGCGCTGATGTACGGCATCGCATTATCCCGCATCTATTTGCTTACGATATTCGGCGGGGCTGATTCCCACATATTTCTTAAATTTCTTATGAAAATAATCCACATTTTTATAGCCGACCTGCTCGGCAATTTCGTAAACTTTTAAGCGGTTTTCCATAAGCAGTTCTTTTGAGCGCTCAATACGCATGTGATCGACATAGGAATTAAAGCTCTCACCGACGGTTTTGTTAAAGATTTTGCCGAGATAGGCGCTGTTATATCCGAATAACGGTGCGATCGTCTCCAGCTTGATATTCGTTTTATAATTATGATCGATATAATAGAGAATATCGTCAAGCACGCTGTCCCGCGAGGAATTTCCGATCGCATTCATGATCATTTCAAACTGTTCTGAAAAAAACAGAAGAATCTCATATAAATAATATTTTTTATTGATGAGATCGAGTGCGGTTGTGTTTGTCGGAAATGGTATCGACATTGTGTTATAAATATAGTTTATCTTTCCTTTGACCTGCAGATAAAGATCGGAAAGGAACAGACGGACTTCATCAATGTCATTGCGCACTTGATACAGATACTCTTCAAGCTGATAGAGCGTTTCCGCGACTTTTTTGCGGTTAAAGGTCTGTAGATAGTCCACGAGCAGTTCGCAGAATTCCTCCGACTTGTCATTGCAGAGCTCCTGACTGATCGCCTCGACATGGGGGAGTTCCTCAAAACCAAGCGTATGCTGTCCCTGTATGCAGAAAAAGCGGCGGCCAAGCAGTGTCATTGCATCAAGATAGGATTCGTTGATGTTCATGAGATCGTGTACCGGACGTCCGTAGGCGATGAACAGGGAATCAAGCGGCGAATCCTTTTGGGGGGGGGTATTTTCATAATGATCTAAAAAGCTTTGGAAGCGCTCCAGGGCAGACAATCCCTTTAACAAAATGATATCCTTATGTTCTTCTTCGAAATGTTCGAAAAAATGAGCCCCCTGATTCGTCACCTTTAAGAGCTCGGCAAAGCTATATGTGATATTGCTCCGCCCGACGCTGAAATTTTCATAAATCACGATCTGATAGATATCCGCATTCAAAGAAAAATCTTCGATCCGAATATCTCCCGGCGACGCACTGCCGATCACAAGATCATGCAAAAGGACATTGCGCGCGCGTGTTTTTAGGCGTTCCAGATCATCGGTTTTATCCGCATCGGAGACAAGCTGCTCGCTGATCTTTTCGATTGCGGCGGTAAGTTCGTCCTCATCGATCGGTTTTGTCAGATAATAATTGACTCCGTTTTTAATGGCGTCCTGTGCATATTTGAAATCGGAAAAGCCGCTCAAAATAATGATCTTACCTTGATAATTCTGTGCGCGCAGCGCATGAACCACATCAAGGCCGCTCATTTTAGGCATTTTGATATCAAGAAGCACCAGATCCGGCTTCAGCCCTAAAATACCTCTTAAAGCATCTTCGCCGTTTCCGGCTTCCCCCAAACAGGTAAAACCTAACGCGTCCCAGTCTATAATGCATTTTAAGCCGTTTCGGATCGCAAGCTCGTCATCCGCAATGAAAAAAGTATGCATGCATCTACCTCATCACATGTTTATAACATTTTGATCCTGATCACAACAGGAAGATCGCTTGTTACGCCGCTGGTAGTAAAATGAAGCCCGTCCCTGTCTTTTGTCCAATGGATCTTCTCATCAAATCCAAGTATGGATACATCGTCGATCAGACCGTGGAAAAACGGTTTATTCTGGTCGCTGCTGTCCGCAAGTGATTTGATCGTCACGCAGCCGTCTTCCGGATATTTCATGCAGGCGGCATATAGATATCCGTTTCCTACCGTAAATCGGAAGTCCTCACTAGTATAACGGCTGCCGGATGAGTTGCAGAACTGACCGGCTGTCTCCGTTGTCGGACCCTCCTCGGAGAAACGCCATACTTTTGTATTGTAAACAGCTTCTCCGTTTACGGAAAGCCATGCGCCGATCTCCTTTAAGATGGTTTGATCCTGTTCAGGAATCGTGCCGTCCGCCTTAGGACCGACGTTTAGCAGAAGGTTGCCGTTCTTGCTGACAACGTCGATCAGGTAGCAGATAATATCTAAGGTTGTCTTATAATCAAGATTGGTAGTATAGCACCATGAATTATGAGCGATCGCAGTGTCCGTCTGCCAGTGGTACGGTTTGGCATCGGCAAATTTTCCGCGTTCGATATCGACGATGCCGCTGCCGAACATCATGGCGTCGTGCTTGTAACAGATGCCGACCGGCGTGCCCCATTCTTCACCGCGGTTGTAATAATAAGCGGCAAGCTTTTGAAGGTAAGGTTTCCAGGAAATATGCTGGATCCACCAGTCAAAATAAAGAATGGCGGGGCAGTATTTATCAATGATCTCCGCTGTGCGCACAAGCCAGTCTTCCTGAAATTCCTGCGTCGGATAAGGGGTATCGGTCAGGCTTGCCTGATCCGGCTGTTTTTGTACGGAAGGCCAGTAAAAATCCCCGCGTACAAGCGGTTCGTGAATGTCGGATTCAAAGTCCCTGCCATTACCCATAAACCATAGATGCTCCGCACGGTGTGAGGATGTGGCAAAGGTGATGCCGCGGCGTGTGAGCGCATCCTTCAGTTCTCCGATACAATCGCGCTTTGGGCCCATATTAGCAGCATTAAATTTGGAAAATTCGCTGTCGTACATCTGAAAGCCGTCATGGTGCTCAGCAACCGGAACGACATATTTTGCCCCAGCCTCTTCAAAGAGGGCGGCCCATGCTTCCGGATCATAGTTGGGTGCTGTAAACATGGGAATGAAATCCTTGTAGCCAAAATCCTTATGCGGACCGTATGTTTTTATGTGATGCTCAAATTCTTCGGTTCCCTGAATATACATATTGCGCGAATACCATTCATTGTTAAATGCCGGCACGCTGTAAAGCCCCCAATGAATAAATATGCCAAACTTCGCGTTTTCAAACCATTCGGGCATTTTGAACTTGGACAGGGAGTCCCAATTGTCTTTGAAAGGTCCCTGTGCGATGACGCGGTCGATCTGTTTTAGATATTCTTCATGTGTCATAGTAATCCTCCATTCTTGATGTACTTGCGAACTTGGGCGCAAGCACAATATTTGCAAGACGAGCAGGCTCGTCTGTGAAAAATTTATTTTTCACAGTAGCTACTTTTATTCTTGGTCTGTGTTCCCGGATAATGCCCTTTTCCGTGCTTCGTCCTGTGCGATGGCATCGGCAAGGTCACGCTCATAGACCTGTTCGTAATCCAACGCGCTTAAGCGCGCGCGCATTTCTTCATGATAACGGTAAAAAGACTCTTCATCTTCCGCAAAGATCATGCGCCAAGAATAATCTGTGATCACGGACCGGCATTGGGAGCGGATAATGAAAAGCTCGTTGGTTTCTTCCTCAGAGACATAGCCCATGCCGGGAGCAGGAAGGAGCATATTGTTCTCGGATAAATAGGACATGGTGTCCGTACCTCCCGTATGCGCCTGCCAGTCAAGGTCGAGCGGTGTGGAATGTTCTTCCCTTTGGACGGATGGCCATAGCTGATAGTAATAAGCATATCCGTCCGGGGAATATTCCGCCGGAGAAACGGCCTTATAATTCAGTTCGGAAATGCCTCCTGCCCATGTACCGCCGCCCCATTCCTCAGGTACCGGTGTATCTTGCTGACTAAATGCCGCTATACCGAACTCCGTCAGATAGGGGTTCCCGGATTCGTCCACATCCCAAGTCAGACCCTGCGGTCCGGCTCCGGCATTGTTGACTTGTGCGGTGTTGATCATGATACCTTCCGGTGAATACAGCCAGTCGATAAATGCGGCAAGCCGTTCAGGGTCTTTGGTATTGCTGCCAATGCAGATGACAGCCTTCGGGTTGCCGTTCGGAAGGCAGCAATTGCTGAAGATCGTCATGTCGTCGATCGGCGCGAGCATAAAACCGCGTCCGGCGGCTGTATTTTCGGCGGTGTTATAGGCGCGCTGGCATTGCCATGGCCAACAGGAATACAAAATGGAACCGTCCGCATATTTCTGAAATACGCTGTCATAGTTCTGCGTAGCGGAATCGGGATCGACCAGACCAAGCTGATTGGCATCGAAGTAAAATTTCAAGACACGGGTATAGATCGAATCGGGCTGCGTCAGATCCTGATAATCAGAACCGTCGGCTTTCGCGAGCACAAATCCAAATTCGTCATAACCGTAAAAGCAACAGGGCTGCTTTGCCGCGTTCATCATATTGCCGTCCCAGTCCTTAAAAAACGAAAACGCATACGTGGGCGTGCCGTCCTCGGTTTCGGGGTACAACTCCTGCATGTTTTTCAGTATGAGGAGCAGATCTTCCAGAGTATGAATGGGAGGATAACCGAGGCGGGCGTACAGATCCCAGCGCAAATAAGGTCCGAATGTCGGATTAAGCACATCGCTTGGCGTATCCGCAGAGAATAACGAAATCTCGGACGGAACGGCATACAGTCCGTCATTGGGCAGCTTATCGTTCAGTGCGTCGATCGCAGAGTGGTAGTATTGCAGAATCTGTCGGTTTTCCAAGTATTTAGACATGTCTAAGATGAGATTTGATTCTACAAGCTCACTGAGCCGGCCCTTTTCCCCGGTCGTGATGATCAGATCGCCGAGATTGCCGGCAGCACAGCGCATCTCATAAAGTGTATCTCCGCCTCCTGCCACATTGGGCGCAATGATGTTCAGCTCCATGTTAAAGCGGTCGCGTACAATCTTGGCGAACCATCCCGATTGTATACCCTGAAAATTAGCAAGACCGTCAAAGACATCAATTGTGATAAATTCTTCATAAGGGCATTGTTCCGGATCTGCCTGCGCCTTTGAATCGCCGCAGCCGTAAAGCGTCAGGATAAGCAGCATGGCACAAAGTAATATGGCAGTGCAGCGTCTTTGTGCAGAATGCGGCAGATGAATCTGCTTTTTAATCGTTAAAAACTTTCGCGCAAATCTCATGGTATGCAATCCTCGTAATCGTTTGTGGCTTGTAACAGTCAGTGAAACAGTATCTAACAGTGTCTTTTTATTTGTGTCTGCGTCCTTTACGGCGGCGTCTGGTTTTCCATTCGGATGAAGGCGGCGTTTTGCGTTCCCACTGGGAGGAAGAACGCCGGCGGGGCTGCCTGAAATTCAGGCGGACGGCGTTAGTGCGGACAGGATATTCCGCGCGCGTGCGCCGGTAGGCTTTGGTGCGTCCCCGTCTGCGCCTGCGGTCGGCACGCCGGGAGGAAAAATGATAGCTTTTGATATAGTTGACCAAATAGAGCAAAACTGCGATAACGACCGCACCGATGACAAGGGCAGCCAGCACCCACTTGACATTTACAAAAATAATACGCGGGCTCTCCTCTTCCTGCTCCTGTTGTTCAGGAGCAGGCGTGGGCATGACCGGAGTCGGCGCCGTGATGATCTCTTCCTCCATCGTTGGCATGTCTGCAAAATGAAAAGGGGTCTCTTCGAACTGAAAAGGCACCGTCATATCAGGTGCGATGTCGATCGTTGCCGTGCCGACAGGCTGTCCGTGATAAGAGTAAGAGAGCAGCGCGATCGTATTTTCATGTCCGGTATCATAAGAGAGTTCACAGTCGAGTTCCGCAAACTCAACGCCGACGGGAATGACGACCTGATCCTGCTGGTTCAGGGACAGAATCGTCTCCGACGATCCAAAGATATCAATGTTTGTTTCAAAGAAGTCTGCACTGCCAATGGAGTAGGTCGTTTCGTTCTGGGCAATGTTGACAGACTGAAAATTGCTGAAGCCGTATTCAAACAATGCGATCGTGTCTTCAAACTGATAAGGAGACTCCTCCTTGAGAATCACACAGATGAGACGCATGCCGTCCCGCTCTGCACAGGATACCAGTGTCTGCCTCGCGCTGTCCGTATAACCGGTTTTAGAACCGATCAGATCTTCATACACATAGCGGTTACCCTCACGGTTTCCGGGGATCAGCCGGTTATGTGTCGCCATGATGATCTCGTCCGGCTGTTTTTCGGAAGGGTAGAGCGTATAATAGGGTGTGCACGCCATCTTGCAGAGCAGCTCGGAGGAAAAGAAGGCGCGTGCGATCTGGGCAAGATCGTAGGCGCAGGTGTAATGTGCATCGTCGGGAAGCCCGCTCGCATTCATGAAATGCGAATTCACACAGCCAAGCTCTGCCGCGCGTTCGTTCATCATATCCGTGAATGCGCTCATAGAGCCGGCAATATGCTCCCCGACGGCGTTTGCGACCTCGTTGGCGCTGGCGACCAAAACGGCATAGAGCGCCTGTTCCATTGAAAGCTCTTCCCTTTCATCCATACCAATGTTAGAACCGCCACGCGGCACGGAGAATACGGCGTCATGGGACATGACGACCGTCTCATTCATCGAGCTTTGCTCCACGGCAATAAGAGCCGTTAAGATTTTGGTCGTACTTGCCGGGTAAGCGGCTTCATAAATATTTTTGGCATATAGGATCGTGCCGGTATCGGCGTCCATCAGGATCGCGGACTGCGCGCCGATTTCAGGTCCCTTGGGCCATTTGTCGATCTCGTTTGTCTGGACCGGAAGCAGTTTGCGCGCTTCTGCTTCCGCCTTATAATCGACCGGTTCATCCGCATAGACATTTATGGGCGCAGCAAACACAAGAACTGCGCAGACAATACCGGAAAGGATTCTTTTATAAAATGGAACACCGCTTCCTGCGGCGGCATGTTCAAAAAAAAAGTGCATGGATAACGCTCCGTCATAGATAATAATAACTAAAAATATGATACACTATTTTGTCCTAAAACCAAAGAAAAATTGTCCAAAAATAGTATTTTTTTTCAAGCCTTCTTATTTTGATGTATTTTTAATGCTTTCCAATTAGAAAAAAAAGGTGTAGAATAAACGCGGATTTTTCAAAGAAGAAGCACAGCCGCCAAAAGCGGCATGGAGGATAATGATGAGACTTCGTAATATTTCCGGCTCGCGCGATGTGATCGCAAACAGTCCCTATGTTGTCAAGGAGGCGCAGCAATACAGGGGAAACTGGGCGGATGTATTTGGAAATACGAATCCGGTCTATGTGGAAGTCGGCATGGGTAAGGGGCAGTTTCTTCATACCCTTGCTTCCCTGCATCCGGAATGCAATTATGTCGGTATCGAGAAATATTCTTCTGTGCTTTTGCGTGCGATCCAGAAGCTGGAAGCGGACGAGCTTTCCAATATAAGACTGCTCAGGATGGAGGCGGAGGAGATCGTCTCCGTATTTGGAAAAGGAGAAGCTGCGGGGATCTATCTGAATTTTTCCGATCCCTGGCCGAAAGACCGTCATGCGAAACGGCGCCTGCCGTCTGCGGAGTTCCTCGCGCGCTATGATGAGATTGTGGCTGACGGCGGGAAGATCGAATTTAAGACGGATAACCGGGCGCTGTTTGATTTTGCAGTGGAAGAGCTTGCACGTTCGGCATGGAAAGCGGAAGTGATCACATATGACCTGCATGCGGATGAAAAACTGATGCAGGGAAATGTCATGACTGAATACGAAGAAAAATTCTCGGCAGCAGGCAGCCGGATCTGCAAGTATGTGCTTGTGCGAAGGTAAGCGGTAAAAGGAGGGCGTATGTTCATTTTACTTTTTTTGTTGTGGGTAATATTAAATGGACAGCTGACTTTAGAAATCATACTGATCGGTCTGCCTGTTACGGCGCTTGTGTATGCATTTATCTGCAAGTTTATGGGTTATCATGCGGACAGCGATCTGTTTTTGATCCGGGAGTTTTTGAAGCTGATCCGGTATCTTGCAGTGCTGATCTATGAAATATTAAAAGCAAATGTAGTGACGATCGGAAAAGTCCTGCGTTTTGGAAAAGAGGCGTCTCCTGCCATCGTGACATTTGACGTAACGCTGAAAACGGAACTGGGCAGAGCGCTTCTGGCGAATTCCATTACGCTCACACCGGGAACGATCACGGTTTCGTTAAGTGAGAACCATTACGTGGTGCACTGTCTGGATAAGAAATTCGGAGAAGGGCTTGATTCTTCGATATTTGTGCGTCTGATCGCGGATATGGAGCGGGATTACGAGCGGTTTATGGAAAAAAGAAAACAGCGGACGGCTTCATGAGCCGAATGAAAAGAGCCGGATACAGGGTACGGGAAAAAGAAGAAGAGGACGCGAAAGGAACGGGGTTCGGGAATGGATGATACAGTCAGCGGATTAAAAGCCGCATACGGAACACTATTTACGGCAGTGCTGATCGTACTGGCAGTCATGATATTGATATGCCTGATACGTGCGATCATGGGGCCGCGCGTATGTGATCGTGTTGTGGCGGTCAACATGATGGGTACGCTCGTCATTGTGACGATCGCAGTGTTGGCGCTAAAGCTTGAGGCGGGATATCTTGCGGATATCGGCATGATCTACGCCGTGTTAAGTTTTTTGGCAGTGATCGTGCTGACAAAAGTTTTTATGGGTATTTACCGCGAGAGTCAGGAAAGAAGCACGGGAGGGAAAGGCAATGGCAACACTTGAATGGGTGCGTTTCGGAGTCGGCGCGGCATTTTTGCTCGGCGGTCTTCTGACGTTTGCTTTTGAGCTTTTGGGTGTGTTCCGCTTTCATTATGTCTTAAACAGGATGCAGATCGCGGCAACCGGGGATACACTGGGAATCGGTTTTTCATTGATCGGATTGATGATTATGAGCGGATGGAATTTTACGACGTTGAAATTTATGCTGATCGTGATCCTGTTATGGTTTTCTTCTCCCGTATCGTCCCACATGCTTGCGCGGCTTGAGGTGATGTCGAATCCCCACCTTGGCGATCATTGTGAACTGCCGGAGGAGATTTCGAGCGAAAAGAATGTGGAGACGGATGAAGGAGACCGGCTGGAGGCATTTGTGGAGCTTGACGGGGATAGGAAGGAGTATGATCACAGAATATGACGATCTTTATGAATATCTTATTTCTATTTCTCATCGTGTGTGCTATAGCGGTGAGCTTTACAAAGAATTTATTAAATTCCGTGCTGATCTATATGTCGTTCAGTTTAGTCATGGCTCTGATCTGGATCATGCTGGAATCGCCGGACTTAGCGATCACGGAGGCGGCAGTCGGTGCGGGCGTGACGACGGTGCTGTTTTTGGTCACGCTCAAAAAATTATACAGTATGCACACGGTGAAAGACCGGAATCTATCTGCACAGATGCAGGATTTACAGGCGGATGAAATGGCGGAGGAGGAGCTGTGGGTATCCGCAGACGGGAAGGAGGAGAAGTCCGATGAACGGTGAAAAGCAAAAGACATCTTTTTCCAGACATTTTCAGAATTGGTTTTATGGGGATGATACGGCATTTGACAACGTCATGCCGATGCGTAGTCAGACAGAACATCACATCAGTGAGGAAGAACGCAAAGAGTACGAAGAAGAATACGCACAGATGCGGGAGCGGGTTTTCTATGTAGAGCGGAATCATGAAATATGGTTGTTCCGTAAGTGCTTTGAGATTATGGGAATCGTGCTCTGCGCGCTGATGGTCTGCGTGCTGTTCATTGCCGTATCCTATCTGCCGCCGACCGGACATGCGGACAACCCTGCAAATAATGAGGTATCTCAGCTTTATGTGGAACACGGGATTGAGGATACAGGCGCGGTAAACTCTGTCACAGGCATGATTTTATCGTATCGTGCGTTTGATACGTTCGGGGAGACAAATGTACTTTTTATTTCAGGCTGCTGTGTGATGATCCTGCTGCTGTTAGATCATAAGGCACAGAAAAGATCCGCGATATCGAATGACCGCTTTTATGAACCGAAGAATGACGTGATCCTGCAGCAGGTTGCACGGATCCTTGTGCCGGTCGTTTTCATTTTTGCGATTTATGTCATGCTGAACGGGCACCTGTCTCCGGGAGGCGGATTTTCGGGTGGCGCGATGATGGGAGCGGGTATGATCCTTAATGTGTGCGCGTTCGGATTTGACAAGACACGCCGGTTTTTCAGCGAGCGCGTATATACGGCGGTGAAGGTCACGGCACTCGTGCTCTATGGCGTCATGATCACTTACTATTATGTTATGGGCGCGAACGGGCTGGAGAATCACATTCCGCTCGGCACGCCGGGAGCTATCTTAAGCGCGGGGCTGATCCTGCCGATCGATCTGGTCGTCGGATTACAGGTAGCGTGTACGATGTATGCGTTCTATGCGCTGTTTCGGCGCGGCGGGTTCTAAGGAAGCACTGATTAAATCAGTGCTTCCTTAGAACCTCCGGCTGATGCGCACGGATTTGCAGCGGTTTATTCTGCTTCACAGCGCAGATCCGGTGCGGGAGCGCTTTAACCGGCGTTTTTCGGGAATGTGGGAGGTACGGTATGGGAGAGAATTTCCTTGCAAATTATGGAGAAGCAGTTGCGATGCTGCTGTTTGGTATCGGCTTTGCGAATCTGCTTTTGCAAAAAAATTTGATCAAGAAGATCATCGGGCTTAATGTTATGGATTCAGCCATTTATCTTTTTCTGGCATTGAAAGGATATATTTTTGGAAGGATCGACCCAATCATTATAGACGGGGACTTAAATGCGGAGCGTTATATCAACCCTGTTCCGAGCGGACTTGTTTTGACGGGCATTGTTGTTTCCGTGTCCGTCACGGCACTGATGCTTTCTTTGACGATTCGTTTATATCAGCGTTATCATACGGTTGACTTAGATGAGATTGCCATTCTGATGCGCAAAGAAGGAAAATAAGAACGGGGGGCATGGGGACATATATGGATATCATTTGCAATTTTCCCTGCATATCGATCGTGACATGCATGATAGGGGGGATCATCAGTTCCGCCTTAAAGGGCAGGGCAGCAAAATACCTGAACGCCGTGATACTGGCTGCAGTGACCGTAATGTCGGCATTTGTGTTCGGATATACGATGACATCGGGAGAGAGCTTCACTTATGTGATGGGGCGTTTTCCCGCGCCCTGGGGCAACGAGCTGCGCGCCGGCGTGCTGGAAGGCGGCATGGCGTTATTTTTTTGTATCATCATGATGCTCTGTCTGTTTGGAGGTCAGGAAAAACTGCGGACGGAGGTTGAACCGCAGAAGCTGAACCTTTATTATATTTTATGTGATCTTCTTTTAAGCTCGCTGCTCTCGCTTGTCTATACGAATGATATGTTTACGGCGTATGTATTTATTGAGATCAACACGATCTCGGCGTGCGGGCTTATTATGATCAGCCAGACCGGGAGAACGATCGAGGCGGCGACACGTTATATGATCATGAGTCTGCTCGGATCGGGTATGATCCTGCTCAGTATCTGTATGCTTTATGATATGACGGGACATCTGCTGATGGAAAATATTCATGAGACATTGACGGCGAGTGTGACGGCGGGGCATTTTCATGTGCCGCTCATGATCACGATCGGCATGATCTGTGTGGGGATCGCGATCAAGAGCGCGTTGTTTCCGTTTCATACCTGGCTGCCGGACGCGTATGGCTATTCCACGGTTTCAAGCGCGGCGATCCTGTCAAGCCTGGTGTCGAAAGGTTATATTTTTCTGCTGATCAAGATCATTTACCGCGTGATCGGATTTGATGTGATCTATGCGAGCAGGGTCACGGATATTTTGTTTGTCTTTGGTCTGGCGGGTATGATCATGGGCTCGCTGGCAGCGATCAGGGAAAATGATATTTATCGCATGACCGCATATTCTTCCGTGGCGCAGATCGGCTATATTTATATGGGGTTCGGGCTGGGTACGCAGGTTGCGATGGTGGCAAGTATTTTTCATATCCTTTCCCATGCCGTGACAAAAGCGCTCTTGTTTTTATCAGCTTCGGGGCTTGCGGATGTATCGGGCGGCAGCAGGCGTTTTATTGATCTGACAGGGTCGGCGTACCGGAACAAGATCGCCGGGATCGCGTTTGGAGCAGGAGCGCTTTCCATGGTAGGAATTCCCCTGTTTTCGGGATTTATCAGTAAATTACTTTTTGCGGAGGCAGCGGTACGCAACAGTGGGAAGATGCTGCCGGCGCTGATCGTCCTTGCAGTCAGCACGATTTTGAACGCCATTTATTTTATGAAGACGGTCATCCGGATCTTTACGCCGGTCAAGACCGGGCGAAAGCCGGCTTTCGTAAAAAATCACAGAATATTTACGGCGGCAGTGGCGTGCCTGATCGCCTTAAATGTATTTTTGGGACTTTGTTCTGACCGGATCGTTGAATTGATAGAGGCGGGACTCGGGATGTTTGTATGAGGAGGGAGCAAAGATGAGCACATGGTTATTACCGATTCTTTTTCCGATCGCTGCAGGCATTATGGTTCTTGCACTGCCGGGGAGGGCGTTTGCGTTTGGCCGTTTGGGCGGGGAACGGAAAAGGCTCTGTATCATCTCGGGAGGCCTTCTTGTGGTGACGGCGCTGCTGGTATTGAATGCGCTCCTTGCGACAACGGCGAAGGACGCGCCGTGGATCGCGTTTTTTTTGACAAGGAAGCTGCCGATCCAGTTTGGGTTTGACGGGGTCGGGCGCATTTTTGCGGTCATGATCTCTATCGTGATGCTGCTTGCGGGATTTTATTCCTTTTCCTACATGAAGCATGAACAGCATGAGAAGCGGTATTATGGATTCTTTCTGGTTCTGTATGGCATGTTGAACGGACTGTGCTTTGCGGATAATCTGATGACGTTTTATCTGTTTTATGAACTGATGACGATCACAAGCATGCCGCTTGTCCTGCATATGCAGACAAAAGAAGCGGTGCTTGCCGGATTAAAGTATTTATTTTATTCTTTCTGCGGAGCATATATGGTATTGTTCGGGCTGTTTAGTCTGGGGCGCTATTGCCTGTCGAATACGCTGACATTTGGCGCGGGCGGTATTTTGGATCTGTCGATCGTCGAAGGGCATGAGACGCTGCTGCTTGTGACGGCCTTTTTGATGATCCTTGGATTTAGTGTGAAAGCGGGTATGTTCCCGCTCCATGCATGGCTGACAAAGGCGCATCCTGCTGCGCCTGCCCCAATCTCCGCCGTGCTGTCCGGTATCGTCGTAAAGGCAGGCGTGCTTGGCATCATCCGCGTTGTGTATTATCTGTTTGGCACGTCGTTTCTTGCCGGAACCTGGGTGCAGTATCTGTGGCTGGCATTATCGATGATCACGATCGTAATGGGGTCCATGCTGGCTTATCTGGAAAAAGGCTTAAAGAAGCGGCTTGCATATTCTACGATCAGTCAGGTCTCTTACATTTTGTTCGGACTGGCGCTTATGCGGCAGCAAGCGTTTACCGGAGCTATTCTGCATACCGTGTATCATGCATTTATGAAGGCGGCGTTGTTTTTGGCAACGGGAGCGATCATCTATCAGACCGGAAAAAAGAATGTTTCAGAGCTTACGGGTATTGGAAAACAAATGCCGATCGTGATGTGGTGCTATACGATCGCGTCGCTCGGGCTGATCGGCATTCCGCCCGCAAGCGGTTTTATCAGTAAATGGCATCTGGCGCTCGGTGCGCTGGATTTTCCCATATATCCAATCGGCTTTGCCGGGGTCGCGGCGCTGCTTGTCAGTGCGCTGTTAACGGCAGGCTATCTGCTGCCGGTTACGCTCAGGGGCTTTTTTGCAGGCAGTGATTTTGATTATGGGGCGCTTAAACAGAAAGAGCCGTCAAAATTTATGACGATTCCTCTATTTGTGCTGGCAGCGGCGACGATGCTGCTTGGTATGTTTCCAAACGGACTGATTTCCTATGTTGAAAAAATTGCCGCAGCTGTTCTTAGGTAGAGAGGGGGAGGGCAGATGAATCCGATAGCATTATTGATCGTGGTTATGATTCCGCTTTTTGGCGGCGTACTCATAGCAGTTCTTCCTTTCAGGAAAAGGGGGCAGTTTGAGATCTATACGGAGACGGTGGTACTGGCGGCCTCTGTTCTGTTTTTATTTCTGCTCATTAAAAAACCTGCAGGTTCGTTTACGCTCATACGGTTTGTCAACCAGCTGTCTATCTCATTCCGGCTTGACGGCATGTCCATGGTGTTTGGCGGACTGATTGCAGGATTGTGGCCTTTTGCGACGCTGTATGCCTTTGAATATATGCGGCATGAGCGCAACAACATAGGGGAGTGGCATGAGCGCAGGTTTTTTGCCTTTTATACGATGACGTACGGGATCACGCTTGGGATCGCACTTGCCGATAATCTGCTGACCATGTACTGCTTTTATGAAATGCTGACGCTCATTACCCTGCCCCTTGTCATGTATACCATGACACGCGAGGCGATTCTTGCGAGCCGGAAGTATTTGTATTACTCTCTGGGCGGAGCGGCGTTTGGATTCATTGCGCTTATTTTCATTATTGTATATGGGAACATTTCGTTTCGCTACGGGGGCAGTCTGGATCTGGAATTGATCGGTTCGAGGGTCAATGTTCTTCTTTTTGTGTATGTATTGGCGTTTTTCGGTTTTGGAGTAAAAGCGGCAGTCTGCCCGTTTAATGCATGGCTTCCGGCAGCGAGCGTTGCACCGACGCCCGTTACCGCGCTTCTGCATGCGGTTGCTGTCGTAAAGTCAGGAGCGTTTGCCGTGCTCAGGCTGACCTATTATTGTTTTGGCATTGCATTTTTGCGCGGGACATGGGCGCAGAATATTGTGATGGCAGCCGCGATCATTACGATCCTTTACGGCAGTGTACGTGCGGTGAAGGAGACGCATTTTAAGCGGCGTCTTGCTTTTTCCACGATCTCGAATTTGTCCTATATTCTGTTTAGTGCGACATTGATGTCACCCGCAGGTCTGGTCGGGGCGCTTTCCCATATGTTGTTTCACGGGGTAATGAAGATCTGTTCGTTTTTCTGTGCGGGGGCAGTGATCTGTCAGAGCGGCAGAACCTATGTGCATCAGCTTGACGGGCTTGGCAGGAAGATGCCGCGTGTATTCGGGATGTTTACATTGGCGGCACTGGCGCTGATGGGAGTGCCGGGTCTGTGCGGTTTTGTAAGCAAGTGGAATATAGCGTCGGCAGCGTTGGAGAACGGGAGTGTGCTCAGTATAGCGGGCGTGGGCGTGTTATTGCTTTCGGCGCTGTTTACGGCAATTTATATGCTGACAGTCGTGATCCGTGCGTTTTTTCCGGAGAGGGAATTTGCTTATTCATCTTTGGAAGGGATTCACGATCCGGGATGGTATATGCTGGTGCCGCTTTTTTTGTTCTGTATCGGGATCGTATTTTTCGGATTGTATTCCACGCCGGTTGTTGATTTGATAATGACGATTGGAAAAGGATCTATGTAATAAAGTTATGAAAAACGGGGTGTAACGGATGATGAGAGGAAATCTGTTTCCGTCAGTTCTTGTGTTTTTCCCGATTCTGACAGCGTTTATCTCTTATGCGTCAGGACGGAAGAATAAAAAAGTCAGGGATTTGATCGTGCAGGCCGCAGGCATAACGGAGTGTCTTTTATTTTTGGCGGCTGCGGTATTTTTTGAAGAGACACAGGAAATGTTTTTTACGTGGGAGGGATTTGCCGGTCTGGGGATGCATTTAGAGCTCGACGGATTCCGCGTGCTGTATGGTCTGATCGCGGCGTTTATGTGGATGATGACAGCATTGTTTTCGGGGGAATATTTTACACATTACCGCAACCGTAACCGATATTACTTTTTTTATCTGCTGACGCTTGGTGCGACGGTAGGGGTTTTTCTTTCGTCCGATTTGTATACGACGTTTCTGTTTTTTGAGCTGATGAGTTTTACATCCTATGTATGGGTTGCACAGGATGAAAGTAAAGAGTCATTACGTGCGGCGGCAACGTATCTTGCCGTGGCGGTGATCGGCGGACTGGTGATGCTCATGGGATTGTTTTTGCTTTATCGTACAGTCGGGACGCTCGACATGGCATCTCTCTATGAGGTGTGTGCGGCGTGTCCGGATAAGCGAACGGTCTGGGCGGCAGGTATTTGCCTGTTGTTTGGCTTTGGCGCGAAAGCGGGTGCGTTTCCGCTGCATATCTGGCTGCCGAAAGCACATCCTGTTGCACCGGCGCCTGCGTCGGCGCTGCTGTCCGGTATTTTGACGAAATCGGGTATTTTCGGTATTTTGGTCGTAAGCTGTAATATTCTTTGTCATAATGCGAATTGGGGAGTGCTGATCCTTACGCTGGGTGTTATTACGATGATAGCGGGAGCCGTGCTGGCACTCTTATCCGTTGACCTTAAACGGACGCTCGCCTGTTCGTCGATGTCCCAGATCGGGTTTATCCTTGTCGGAACCGGTATGCTCTGTATCTTAAACGGAGGCGGGAACGGTGTGCTTGCAGCGGAGATTGCGGCTCGCGGAACCTTGCTTCACATGATGAATCATTCGCTGATCAAGCTTGTGTTGTTTATGGCTGCAGGCGTCGTATTTATGAATCTGCATAAGCTTGATCTGAATGAGATCCGCGGGTTCGGGCGGAAAAAGCCGCTGCTGCATCTTGCTTTTTTGTCCGGTGTGCTTGGGATCGCGGGAATGCCGTTGTTTAACGGATATATCAGTAAAACTCTTTTGCATGAGAGTATCATAGCAGCGCAGGAGCTGACGCTGCGTGCGCCAATTTCAAACTGGGTGGGCGCGGCGTTTCCGTTTGGATATGGCTTGAATGCATTTGCGCGTTTTGTGACAAGTCCGCAAATGCTTTCCGTGATAGAATGGCTGTTTTTGATCAGCGGGGGTCTGACGGCGGCATATATGCTCAAACTGTATATTTGTCTGTTCTGGGAGAAAAATAAGAATGCGGAGGAACAGGCACGCTTTGATGGGATGAAAAGGTATATGTGTCCCAAAAGCACGTTTGCGGTCATCGGAAGCGCTGTGCTTCTGCCGCTGCTTGGGCTGTTTCCGTATCTTGTTACAGATAAGATCGGTGTGTTTGGGGAAAGTATTCTGCATGTGGTCGTCGATCATGAGAGGGTGTCTTATTTTGCCGCTGCGAGCTTAAAGGGCGGTCTGATTTCGCTTACCATCGGGTTTTTGGTTTATTTTTGTATTGTGCGGACATTTTTGATGAGGGAAGAAAAAGAGAGCGGAGAACAGATGTATGTCAACCGGCTTCCGGCATGGTTTGACTTAGAGAACGGGGTTTACCGTCCGCTTCTTTTAAGGGTGTTTCCCGCGGTGCTCGGCTTTATATGCCGCATTTTTGATACGCTGGCGGACGGGGTGTTGATCTTGTTTCGAAAGACGGTTTTCAGGGAAAGTCCGATTCCGCATGAGAGGGAAGAGGGGACTGTTTTTACCGATCTGGCAGGCTCTGTATGCGATTTGGTTCATCGGGCGCTTAACCGGACCGTGCGCAGAAAGCATCCGAAGATACGTCAGCACAGTTACCGTCATGTCATTGCACTGAAACGGGAGGAATTCCGGGAAAATAATATTTTGATAGCGCGTAGCTTATCGTTTGGACTTCTGTTGTTTTGCGCGGGATTTCTGTTTACCGTCATTTATCTGCTCTTCCGGACGTAAGAGCCTGTTGCTGCCATATTGTGTTTTTGTATCAAAATATGGTATGATGTCGAAAGATATATACCGTGCCGGTACCCGGAGGTTTGGAACGGAGGATTTGAGTGAAAAAAATAATGGCTTTGTATAAACAATATCGGGAAGTGATCGTATACCTCATCGTCGGAGTCATGACGACAATCGTGAGCTGGGCTGCTTATGCGCTGATCAAGCTGGTTTTGAATGTAGAGGATCCGATTCAGATGGGAGTGGCAGTTGTCGTCCGCTGGACAGCGGGCGTGGTATTTGCTTATTTTACGAATCGCGCCTTTGTTTTTCAGAGCAAAAACCCGAATATGCTGAAAGAAGCGCTCTCGTTTACGTCATCGCGTTTGGTAACGTTGGGATTGGAGCTCATAATCATGAACATACTGCCGTTTGTATTTCATGTAAATGACTGGATCGCAACATTTATCGCCGCCGTGGTGGTCACGGTTACCAATTATGTGCTCAGCAAATTTATTGTATTCAGAAAAAAGAAAAATGAGGATGGCTCAGATGGAAAAGAAAGAGACAATGCCTAATATCAAGAAGGAGTTTACGGTTGGCTTTTCTGCAATGGCGGTCAATACGGTACTTCTATATGCAGGCGTATTTCTGTTTTCACTTCTCTATAAAGCAGGAGCAAAGGATGCGGACCTGCTGACTGCAGAATGGGCGGGAGACGCGGCGTCTAAGACATATTTTGTACAGCCGGGGATCGCGCTGCTCGGTATCATGTTGTTATTTGTGTTGAAAAATATATATGATCACCGTTTCTACCTGATCCAGCGGCAGGCGGGGGAAGATCATGCGAAGATAAAACGTGTCATGGAGTGGATCATTTATGTGCTTGTCACGGTGCTGCTGGTTGCGTTGATCTTTATCTGCTTTAGCTGTGGTGAAAACTTTTTTGATACGTATACATTTGAGAGTGCAGGATTGGGAAACGCCGCCTATTCTGTTCTTTATTTTGTGACCCCGCTTCTTTACATCATTCACGCGATCGTTCGCATGATACTGAAAAAAGCAGGGATTCAAACCGGCGGCAGTAAGCCGAAAACGCGTGCCGAGCGCCGCAGGCAGGAGCGGGATGAGGCGAAAAAGGCGGAAAAAAAGAATCGGTAAGAGGCATACATAGAAACAGGGGGTTAGATTTTTATTTAAGCAATATCGCGGACAAGGTTTGCGATATGCATGGAGGATCGTATGAGAGTAGTCAGCAAACAGAGAAACAGCAGGATGTGCTTTATTTGTGGGATGGATAATCCGATCGGGCTGAGAGCGCAGTTTTATAACATGGAGGATGGGAGCGTCATGACGCCCTTTGTATTTAAGGAAGAGCATCAAAGCTTTCCCGAAAGGGTGCACGGCGGGCTCACTGCGACCATGATCGATGAACTTGGGCTGCGTGCAATGTGGGCAAAGGACGGGTCGGAAGATTCGTTCGGCGTGACAATGTCATTGTCGGTAAAGTACCGTAAACCCGTGCCATATAACGAGAAACTGCTTGCCAGGGGTATTGTCGTAAAAGAGACGTCAAAATTTGTAACGATCGTTTCAGAACTATATGATCAGGCGGGAGAACTGCTTGCAAACGGCGAGGCGGTCTATATCAAACTAAGCCCGGAGCAGATCGTCAGTGGGGCGGTGGATACGCATGATGAGATGTGCTATCTGATCGAGGATGACGTAAAGGAAATCCCGTTTCAGAAAAAGGGACGCTGAGGTTCTCTTTTTGAAGAATATATGATGATATGACAGGAAGCTATCAAATGATTGACAGGGGTATCGGTATGAGAAATATCCGGACGGCGGATGTGACCGCTGCGGTGAAGGAAATGTGCATAGAGGCAAATCATTTTTTGTCGCCCGATATGAAAGAAGCGATTGAGCACGCGTCTGGGCAGGAGACGTCGGCGCTTGGCAGACAGATTTTGGGTCAGCTTAAAGAAAATATGGAGATTGCAGGTGCGGAGCAAATACCGATCTGTCAGGACACGGGCATGGCGGTCGTCTTTATGGAGATCGGGCAGGATGTGCATTTTGTGGGCGGAAGTTTGGAGGAAGCGGTTGACGAAGGCATACGTCAGGGATATGTCGAAGGATATCTTCGGAAATCTGTTGTTGGCGACCCGCTGATCAGGGAGAATACGGGGGATAATACGCCCGGCATCATCCATTATAGTATCGTAGACGGGGACCGTGTAACGATCACGGTTGCGCCGAAGGGGTTTGGCAGCGAAAACATGAGCCATGTATTTATGCTGAAGCCTGCGGATGGAGTGGAGGGTGTGAAAGATGCCGTCCTTTCGGCAGTGCGCGATGCGGGACCGAATGCGTGCCCGCCTATGATAGTCGGCGTCGGGATCGGCGGGACGTTTGAGAAATGCGCATATCTTGCCAAAAAAGCATTAACGCGCGGAGCGGGTTCTCATTCTGAGATTCCCCATGTGCGTGAGATGGAAGAGGAACTATTAGAGGCGATCAACGGACTTGGTATCGGCCCGGCGGGGCTTGGAGGCAGTACGACTGCGCTTGCTGTCAATATTCTGACCTATCCGACTCACATTGCAGGGCTGCCGGTAGGCGTGAATATTTGTTGTCATGTGAACAGGCATGCGGTGAGAGTATTGTAAACGGTTTCTGTTTTAAGTAAAACCAATTCAGGCAGATGGTTATTGCGGCGGGATGGGGAACAGGTAAGAATGAAAGACGGAAAGGCGGCTATCCTATGAACGAATACCATATTACGGTACCCTTTATGCGGGAAACGGCAGCAATGCTCCGCGCGGGGGATTATGTCTATTTGAACGGAACGGTCTATACGGCGCGCGACGCTGCGCACAAACGGATGTATGAAGCGCTTTTACGCGGAGAAGAACTGCCTTTTTCAATAAAAGATAATGTGATTTACTATATGGGACCGTCACCGGCGCGTGAGGGCAGGCCGATCGGATCGGCGGGGCCGACGACGGCAAGCCGCATGGATAAGTACACGCCGAAGCTGCTTGATCTCGGCATGTCCGGTATGATCGGCAAAGGAAAACGTTCGGCAGGGGTGCGCGATGCCATGATGCGAAACGGTGCGGTCTATTTTGCAGCGGTCGGCGGAGCGGGTGCGCTTTTGTCAAAATCCATTACCGCCTCCGAGGTGATCGCCTATGAGGATCTTGGCACGGAGGCAGTACGCAGGCTTACGATCAAAGAATTCCCGGTGATCGTCGTGATGGACAGTATGGGTAATAACCTTTATGAGGCGGCAGGAGACAGATAGGAGCAGGCAATGAGACGGATTGCGGCAATGGTGATACGATTATTTTTGAAGGCGCCGTATTTTTTATTCCGTATATGGTTATGCGGGAGAAAAAAACCAATTGATTATGACAACAGCTATCGTGTGATCCGCCATGTGTGTAAAAAAGCGAACCATGCAGGGCGCGTGCGGATTGAGGCGCACGGGCTGGAAAACCTGCCTGAAGAAGACGGGTTTATGTTTTTTCCGAACCATCAGGGATTGTATGATGTATTGGCGATCATTGATTCGTGTGAGAGGCCGTTTGCGTTTGTGATCAAAAAGGAAGCAAGTAAAGTTATTTTGTTAAAACAGATTGTGGAAGCGACGGGGTCGCTTTCGATTGACCGGGAGGATCTGCGGCAATCCATGGAAGTGATACACGAGGTTACGAGGCAGGTGCGCGAAGGCAGGAATTTTCTTATTTTTGCCGAGGGTACGCGCAGCAGACAAGGTAACCGGATGAATGAGATGAAGGGCGGAAGTTTCAAGAGTGCGGTAAAGGCGCAGTGCAGCATTGTGCCGGTCGCCCTCATAGATGCGTTCCGGCCGTTTGATGAAAAGTCGATCAGACCGGTGACGGTACATGTCATTTACCTTAAGCCAATCCCGTATGAAGAATACAAAGGGATGAAGACGCATGAAATTGCTGCTTTGGTGCGGGGGCGTATCGAAGACTCCATGACTGCGTGGACAATGCAGGAGGAAGGCACATGATCTACCTTTCACAATTTACATTTCCGGATATTGAAGTTGAATATGATTTTATCATGGGGCTGAAACGAACCTGCTATGATACAGTTTATCCGTTTCAGGTATTGTCAAAGCATGGTTTGCGGCAGTTTGATTTTGAGACGATCACGATTCTTTATGGCGGAAATGGTTCGGGGAAATCAACAGCCCTGAATGTGATGGCGGAAAAGCTTGGGCTGTCGCGGGATACGCTCTATAACAGAAGTAATTTTTTTGAGGATTATACGCGATTGTGCGGTTATCAGACGGAGAGCGGCGTCAGACCGCATAAGGGCAGGATCATCACGAGCGATGATGTGTTTGATTTTATGCTGGATCTGCGCACGATCAACGAGGGTGTGGATCACAGGAGAGAGACGCTTTTAGACGAATATATGGATATGAAATATTCCCATTTTCAAATGCGCTCACTGGAAGACTATGAACGGCTGAAAAAGGTAAACAGCGCGCGGAGAAAAACACAGTCTAAGTATGTCAGGGAGTATAATATGGATAATGTGCGGGAGCATTCGAACGGGGAGAGCGCGTTTGCATATTTTACTGACAAGATCACAGAGAACGGTCTATTTCTGCTGGACGAGCCGGAAAACTCCTTATCGCCGGAAAGGCAGAGGGAACTTGTGCAGTTTATTGGCGACGCGGCACGGTTTTATGCATGCCAGTTTGTGATAGCAACGCATTCACCGTTTTTATTATCCATGAAGGGCACGAAGATTTATGATCTCGATGAGGAGCCTGTAGATGTGAAGCGCTGGACGCAGCTTGAAAATGTGCGGGCGTACTATGACTTCTTTATGGAGCATGCGGCAGAATTTGAGAGAGGTTAGAAAAGGCGTGAAGGCGGAAAAACGAAAGGTGCCGGGAATGTGGAAATCCGGCGGCCGGAAAAACGGGTTATCGCTGCGCGCGAAAAATAGAAGTTGACAAACGGAGCGGACATTAGTATAATAATTGTTGCGTCATGACATAATGGAACAGGCGGGTTTCGTAAATATTGGTAGTGGATGTAGTTCAGACTGTGGAGAAATACTCAAGAGGCTGAAGAGGCGCCCCTGCTAAGGGTGTAGGTCGGGCAACCGGCGCGAGGGTTCAAATCCCTCTTTCTCCGTTTTAGCGATTCCCGAAAAGCTGTCAAAGAGTCCGTTGGACTATATAAAAAAGAAGTATCCTCCGATACTTCTTTTTTATTTGAGTTATGTTACAATACGACTGTTGGAAATAATAGATATGGATACCATTGAGGGAGAAATATGCGTACACTGAAGAAGATCATCAGCAGATACATGCTGTTTATAACTTGTATTCTGGTAGCGCTCATTTTGGTTGTGATCGTATATGTCCAGGCAGCTGCGCAGCAGAGGCGGGCACGCGAAAATGCCGAAAGGACGCTGTATCAGATCGAACAGCTCCTGATTCAAAATCAGGAAGAGCTTGAGGAGACAGAAAGAGAGTACAGTGAAACCTGTCTGCATAATGCAGAGGCGATTGCATACATCATTCAGAATGATCCGTCTGTTTTGGAAAGTGTGGAAGAGTTAAAAAAGATTGCTGCGTTTATTGAGGTGGATGAGATTCATATATTTGATGAGACCGGACGGATCTACGCCGGAACACACCCTGAATATTATGATTTTACATTTGATTCCGGTGAGCAGATGATGTTTTTTAAGCCGATGCTGGAAGACCGTTCGCTTAAGCTTGTTCAGGAAATCGCGCCGAATACGGCGGAGGCTAAGCTGATGCAGTATTCGGCCGTATGGAGCGAACAGGGAGGGTTTATTGTTCAGGTAGGGATGGAACCTGTTAATGTGATGAAAGTGACAAAGAAAAACGAGCTTTCGTATCTGTTTTCTCTGTTCAGGGTAAACCTGGAGGCGCAATATTATGCAATCGACGTGCAAAGCGGGCAGATTATCGGATCCACCGAGCTGGAGTCTGTGGACAGCGATATTGCGGAGATCGGACTCACATTGGAACAGATAGCGGATGGTGATAAAGGATTTCATGCGAAGGTAAACGGAAGAAATTCTTATTGTGTATTCAAAGAGGTCGGCCCTAATTATATAGGAAGAGTTATTTCTACCAAAGAGCTTTACGGACAGATACCGGGGACTACCGCAGTACTTGCAGTCTGCCTAATTGCGATTGCGTGGATTCTCTCTTATGCGGTAACGAAATATATGAACCAGTATGTGGTGGTGGGCGTTCATTGCGTAAATGAAAAGCTGCACCGGATCGCGCAGGGAAATCTGGACGAGATCATTGATATCAACAGCAGTGTAGAATTCTCGGAACTAAGCCATTACATCAATATGATGAAAAAAAGTCTGTTAGACTATAATGCAAAAATGTCCTATGTTCTGCGAAAGACCAATATGTATATCGGCGTATATGAATATAATGAACACATGAAACGGGTACGTTTTACAGAGTATATACCGCATATTTTTGCAATTGGGGAGGAGGAAGTCAGGCGCTTATCTGCGGATTATAAAGCATTTCAGGCGTTTATTGAGGATCTGCGAAAAAACCCTGTTCAGGATGAACCGGGCGTATTTGGCTTACGGGAGCAATATATTAAGCTGGAGGAGATGAAAGAAAATCAGGGAGTTTTCGGCGTTGTGATCGATGTGACGGACGAGATCAACAAGCGTAAAAAAATAGAAGAAGAAAGGGATAAGGATGTTTTGACCGGATTATATAACCGGCATGGGTTGGAATCAAGGATCTCCACACTGTTTGACAGGCTTAAAGAGCTTGGCGAGAGCGCGGTGATCATGATAGATGCTGATAATCTTAAGATGATCAATGATACCTATGGGCATGAAAGAGGAGACGTCTATCTGCAAAAGATCTCGGAACTCATTGCAGGGTGGGGGAGCAAGGGTGTTGTGGCTGCCAGACTGGGCGGAGATGAATTTGTCCTGTTTTTATATCAATACGATAACGAAAAAGAACTGATCGACACGATCGATCGGTTGGAAGATGCGCAGGACGGCATGATGGCGGTTCTTGATCAGGATATCAGTGTTCCGCTCAGATTTTCGATGGGATATAGTCTGGTAAAAGGGAATACGGATTATCAGGGTCTGCTGAAAGAGGCGGATGAAAAGATGTATACGCATAAGAGGCAGCGAAAGGAAGCCATGAGCGCATTAAATTGATCTCGGATAGACTTCTTAAATAAATGCTGCTCACAACGATAAATATAAGGGGCGAAGAGATCTGCGTTTGAACACAATGCCGGATACGTGGTTACAGATAAAAGCCTGCAACGGATGTGAATAATAATAAAAAGAGAAGATAAGAAAAGTCCGCAAATATCGGGAGAAAAGCACTTTTCTTCTGAAAAGTTAAAAAATAAGTTGACAAACAGGCTTATGAAGTGTTATTATAAAAATCCACCGTTGATGATAGCGGAGGGATGACGCCCCTAACCGGGCGTTTCATTTCCCCTTTTAATAGGGGATGTGGCAAGCCGTATTAGCAGCATTTCTGCGGAAACAAACCCTGTTTCAAAAATTTGAAAAAAGATGTTGACAAGCAGAAGAGAGAGTGCTACTATATCACTGTTGCGGCT